>Ga0268298_10000224_pt1 | contig 74745 bp, 56 predicted proteins | sample WWTPWeurt_MetaG_FD_194462 | JGI IMG/M metagenome (GOLD analysis project Ga0268298, IMG submission 194462) | Activated sludge microbial communities from WWTP in Nijmegen, Gelderland, Netherland - WWTP Weurt | ecosystem: Engineered > WWTP > Aerobic digester > Activated sludge | place...
AGTGTACCGCCCTTCGGCCAGAAGGTCCCGAGCCAGCGACCCGATCGCCGTCGTCTTGCCGATCTGCCGAGGGGCGTGCAGGACGAAATACAGTTTGTCGTCGATGAGCTTCCGCACCTCGGGGAGTCGGGACGTGGCAGACAGCATGTAGTGGTCCGCCGGTTGGCACGGACCGGCGATGTTGAAAAATCGTGGGCGCATCTGCGGCGCATCCTAGTACGACTGGCTCACTTCCCAAACCACTGCGGGAGCTGTCTTTTTTGGTTTGAAACCATCTTCGAACACCCTGGGAGCTGTCTTTTGCGAACGCAAACCATCTTTGAAGACCCCGAGGGCTGTCTTTTTTGGTTTGAAACCATCTTTGAAGACCCCGAGGGCTGTCTTTTTTGGTTTGAAACCATCTTTGAACACCCTGGGAGCTGTCTTTTGCGAACGCAAACCATCTTTGAACACCCCGAGGGCTGTCTTTTTTGGTTTGAAACCATCTTGGAAGACCCCGAGGGCTGTTTTTTTTGGTTTGAAACCATCTTTGAACACCCCGAGGGCTGTCTTTTTTGGTTTGAAACCATCTTTGAGCACCCCGAGGGCTGTCGTTTTTTGGTTTGAAACCATCTTTGAAGACCCCGAGGGCTGTTTTTTTTGGTTTCAGTACGCGGCGACACGCCCCGCACGCTGTTTTTGACGGTTTGGGCAAAAACCGCCCGTGCTTTCCCCCGATGCCGAGCCTGCTTGGTGCCCGCACCCAAAAAACGGACGGTCGGCAAAAGTTTCGGGTATGGTTGCGGCGGTTGTGTCGCTCGCGGGAGAAACCATGGCAACGTACGCTCTGTGGAACAACAAGGGAGGGGTCGGCAAAAGCTACCTTACCTTTCAACTTGCGTGTGAATATGCACGTACGCACGAAGATCAAAACGTGTTGGTGATAGACATATGTCCACAAGCCAATGCTTCCAGCATGCTGCTTGGCGGAATGCAAGATGGCGAAATCGAATTGGACAAACTGGGAAGCGCAAATCCGCGCCGGACGATTGCCGGATACATCCGTGACCGAATTTCGAGTCCATATCACAATCCCGCAAAAGGATCGGATTATCTGTTGCAAGTCAGCCAGATCAATTCGCAAGTTCCCAAGAATCTGTTTCTGGTCCCTGGAGACGAAGAACTGGAGATCCTGGCGTCTCGTGTGACGAATGCGACTTCGCCTGGCCCCGATGACGCCTGGTCCAAGGTACACCTGTGGATAAGTGACCTCATTCAAGATGCAAAACTCAGGTGGAATGTGAACGAGCTGACGGTCTTTGTGGATTGCAATCCGAGTTTCGGGATTTACACAGAACTGGCAATGTCCGCTTCGGATCGTCTGATCATTCCATTTTCCGCAGATGGCTCCTCGCGTCGGGCGGTCAGAAGCGTGTTGTCCCTTCTGTACGGGGTAACGCGGGGTGGAGGGCAACAGTCCGAATACCATTTGAAGTCGCAGCGATTCCGTTTGTCGGTTCCGAAAATCTATTGCTATGTGGGAAACAGGCTGACGCAGGCAAATTTTGCTTCTGCGAATGCTTTTAAGACCGTCGTCGATGCCATTGGGAAGGAAATCTGGGACATTTGGATCAAGAATCCGGGTCACTTCTATGTCCATCCCACAGGCGAGCCGCCCCCTTCGACGCATAAGGCCTTCAAGCGGATGTTTCAATACGAAGTGGTCGATGCCAACACGGCATCGGTCGTGTCTCAGGCGCTGGGAATCCCGATTGTCACGCTCACGGCGGGTCGCAAGCAGTTAAACGGAAAGTCTGCGGTGGTCAATCAAACGCAACTCGACAGACAGCAACCGAACATCCGCGACCTGGTGACCACCCTCGAATAAACCCCGACCGGTCGAAATTCCCCGAATCCGCAATCATCCCATACGAAAACCCCATCGGGACGTTGCGTTTTTTGGGCGTTTGTTTTGGCGTTTGGTTTGAAGGCCGGGGAAGGTGCGCACCGGAACCAGAGGCGGCGGGGTTATTCGTCGGTTTTGGAATCGGTGGGGGGTTTGCTGGGGACTTTGGGGCTTTTGGCAGACAGGGGGCTTGCGACACGGGCTTCTCGGGGGTCGGACGAGGGGCCGGTGAGGCGTTCCCTGCGGTGGCCGGTTTCTCCGTCTCGGTCCCGGCCTCTGCCGAGGCCTTCGGGGAAGGAGATGGGCCGCAAGGACTGGGAGCTGGCGGAGAGCGGTTTGATCATCGGGGATGACTGGCTGCCGACGGGTCTTAGGGACGGAGAGGACCCGGACACGGACGAGCGGGGGCTGTGGGCGGACGCGAGGCCGGACACGCGACGCTCCCCACTTGTCGAGGCGGGCGGAATCGACGATTTCGGCGGGGGAACGGGCGAGGTGGCAGCGGGGCGCAGGGCCGGGCTGGAGCTGGCGGGCGGGTTTTTGGAGATCGGCACGCTGGTCGATGAACGGCTGGCATCGCTGGTGCGTTTGACGCGAGGGCCCGAGCCAAGCTGGTAGTTGCCGCTCATGGACGACAGGTCTTCGCCGGTCTTGTGCTGGACGGCTGAAATCAACGAGGAGAGGCGTTCGCTGTCTTTGCGCAGTTGGTCGAGGCCTCCGCGGAGCGCATCCAGATCGGTCAGCTGCTGGCGGGCACCGCGTGAAATGTCGTGCAGAGAACGCCCGATGGTGGCCCCCGTCGTGTCGTCAAAGCCGACCGAATCCATGGCACCGTCCACGGTCGCGCGCAAGCCGCCGAGATGTTCTTTCATGCGGCCCAGGGCTTCGCGTTCTTCGGTCAGCGATTGGGTCATCTGTTGAAGCTGCTGTCCGATGGTGGCGGCTCGATACGTGCGGCCATCGGTTGTGTCGGGATTGTGCATCATCGAGTCCGCTCGTCGCAGCGCGGAGGCGACTTGCGTTTGCGCTTGGTCCACCGTGGACCAGGCGAGGGAGATTTGCACGACGGCGTTGCGGACTTCGACCATTTGGCGCGTCAACCGCTCGACGGCTTTGGTCTGCGGCACGACTTGCGAAAGGACCTCTTTGCTGCGTTCGTCTTGGTTGCTGGCCGTTGTGGTCAGCGAATTGGAAATGCGATCGATGGTGCCAATCGACGTTTCGGTGCTTTCAAGCAGCCGCGTCCCGGCGAGGACCAAACTCTGCAACCGTTGCACGGCCAGATCGAAGCCTCGGCTGGTCGCTGAGATCTCGTCGTGGCGATCCAAAAGCTGTTTGAGCAGCGCACGGACACGGGCAAGTCCGCCCGGCGCGACACGGCTCGCGGCCTCGGCCATGCGCAAAAGCGGAGACAGCACGAGCAATTGTTCCGACGCGGCCAGAAGCAACAGCGCGCCGCACAGCAAACCCAGAAGAAGCAGCGCATCGGCAAACTGCTCTTTGGACCACTTTTGCACGTTTTCGAGTGGCACAGCGACCAGGAGCCGCCCCTGCCACAGCGGCGTGGCCAACAGGTGATACCGCACGGCCAAGTTGTGCAGCGTCTCGCGCGGGTCGTCGCCCCACCGACCACTGCTCAGCGCGTCCGCCGGAAGGTTTGTGACATACGCTCCTTCGAGGGACAGCGCGACGCCCAGACCGAGCGGCTCTGCATCCTGGCGCAGCGTCTCGGGCAGAATGCGGCAAGCGGCAATCAAAAAGCCGGGCTTTCCATCGTAAGAAACGGGAAACTGGAACGCCTCGACCAGTTGACTGCCGAGCGCACGCAAGGAACCGGTCGGCGTAAGACCGTTGCGCGCCTCAGCCTCTAAAAGTCCCGAGGCGCCCGCGCCGTCTTGCGCCAAAAGCGCCCCGGCTTCATCCACCACGACCACCAGGTCAGCACCGACCGAGCGCGTTTCTTGCGCAACCTGATCCCACATGTGCCGGCCCGAGTCGATGGCCCGAGGCCGTGTCGCCACCGCTGAAAAGGCTGTCGAGCGACTTTCTCGCCGAAGTTTCAGGTGATGCACGATGGCTTGGCTGCCGAGTATGGCCTGGTTTTCGACGATGGCTTGCGCCGCCGATCGCGCCTGCTGCTGTTTGAGCCACAACGCCGGAGCACCAAACAGCAAGCCAAACAACAACGCCAAAAGCCACGTCCACAGCGCCAATTTGGCGCGAGGCGGGTCCGCTTTCTGATTCCCCGAAACGGAGGCCGCTGGGGACGGTGTTTGTCGGTCGGCGCTGGTGGTTTCGGCCATCCTGCCCAGCGTACAAAAGTTTCCCCCTCGAATATAGAAGTTAGTAATTTGGACCACGCAAAAACGCTGGGGACAGACATGGTTTCACCGAAGCCTCCGACCACCGACATCTCCTCTCCTCACCATGCGTACGAGGAACAACACCGAGGCGGGGATGAATCGTATGCGTCGTATTACGCGGGCATGGACAAGTCGATGCGCCAAAAAGTTGCGCTGACGACCGCGTTCTTTCCGCCAAGTGGCACGTTGGCCGACATGGGTTGCGGCTCAGGGTCTGGTTCGTTCGATTTGGCGAGTTTGTTTGCCGGTCTGCGCGTGATCGGTGTGGACATCGCCGAACAAGCCGTCGAGCACGCTCGCGCGCATTTTCAAAAACCGAACCTCACGTTTCGTCTGGGCGACATTGCCGATCCGCTGTTTCCGGCAGACAGCCTCGACGGTGTTCTCAATTCGTCTGTTTGGCATCACCTGACGAGTTTCAACGGGTTTTCTCTTCGCGAGGTGGAGCGCGCGCTCAAACACCAAGCGGCTGCGCTTCGCACGGGCGGTGTGCTGATCGTGCGGGATTTTGTCGTGCCTCGCTTTCCCGAAACGATCTGGCTCGATCTGCCTGAACACGACGGCGAGCAGGACGGACCCATCACCGGTCTTTCGACCTCTGCCGCATTCGTTCGCTTTTGTCAGGCGTTTCGGTCCAGCCAAAACCTGGATGCGCCCGTGCCGTTTGTGAAACTTGAAACACCAAAGCCCGGTTGGGCTCGATACCAAGTCGCGGGCCGCGCTGCCACGGAGTTTCTGCTCCACAAGGACTACCGCGCCGATTGGGACGCCGAGTGCAAAGAGGAATACACGTTCTATACGCAAGCGGAATACGAAGCCGCGTTCCGAAAGCACGACCTCCGCATCGTTCTGTCCGTCGAACTTCAGAATCCGTGGATCGTCGAAAACCGTTTCGTGGGTCGATGCGCACTGTTTCAAACCGATGGAACACCGCTGCCATTTCCGCCCACGAACCATTTGATCGTGGGTGAAAAAGTCCCCCAAAAACACGGCGTCTGTCTGTCCGTTCGCACCGAGCCGCTCGACGAGCCTGCGTTTTTGCGTTTGCACACCCTGCGCCACAAAAAAACCGGACAGACCTTTCAACTTGCCGAACGCGAACATCCCGTCGTGGATGTGTTGCCTTGGTTTCGGCACGGCGGGCGCATTTTGGTGCTGGCCAAGCGCGGTTTTCCACGGCCTTTTGCGACCACGTTGCTCGATTCGCCCTCCCTCGACGGCGCCACGCTGGCTGGTTATTTGACCGAGGCGTTTACCGCGCAAATGCCCCTTCACAAAAGCGCGCTGGACCTTTTGCCCCACACCACCGCCGATCTGTTGGCCCGCCGCGCTGGTCTGCCTGGCGTCGCCGTTGCGCCTGGCACCAAAGGCCTTGCTTACTACACGTCCCCCGGCGGGATGAGCGAGTACGTCCAATCGTTTTTTTGCGAGCTTTGCTTGGCCAAACTGCCTTGTGATGCCGACGGTTTTCCGGTGTTTCCGCCCCAGGCCCCCGCCTACACTCCGTTTTCCACCGCAGGGGATGTCAAACCCTTTTCCGCGCCCCAACTTTTGCGGGCCGCGCAGGTCGGGGGGCTGGAAGACGCGCGTCTGGAACTAAACGTCTACGAGCTCCTGCGCACCCTCGGCGAGCCGCTCGGCCCCTGGATTGGCATTGAGCTGTCTCTCCATTCCCAAACGTGCGAGGGCTTTGTGCCCGGCAGTACCGAGCAAGTCCTGTCTGTCATCACCGAGCCCGTGTTCGAGGCGATGCCGTCGCCGCCCGCGCGCCCCGGTTTTTTGGCCGTCCACCGTGCTCACGTAAAGGAAATCGACTGCGATGACCAAGTGCTGCGTTCCGCCTCGTTCGAGTTGTGCGCGCCGCGTTTGTATAGCCTCAACACCTTGTCTGTCCTGCCCGTCGTCAAGTTGGGCGATTCCGTGCTCGTCGGTTTGGAACATCGCGACCTCCCCGCCGTCGAGCTGCACACCCAATCCAGGACCTCCGGCCTGCTGACCTGTCCCGCGTGGCGTTTGCCCAAAACCGTCGCGTCTTGGCCCGCCGCCCTCGAGTTTGTCCAGGGCAACCTGCTTGCCCAGTTCGCCGCCAAAGCCCTGCGCCTGTATCCCTTGGGCGGAAAGTACTTCCCTTCCATCGGTGCGACACCCGAGGTCGTGTATCCCTTTGTCGCAGAAATCGACGCTGCCAGCCTTCCCCACACGGCGCTCGCTTTCGTTCCCCTGGCCGAGCTGCTCGACGCTCGAAAGCACCTGGAAGACGCCCACCTCCTCGTCGTCCTCCACCGCCTCGCCCACGCCCTCGAACCTGCTTAAAACCCCCAACCAGGGTGAGTGAAGGGGTTTGAACCCTCGACGGCTGGAGTCACAGTCCAGTGCTCTACCAACTGAGCTACACTCACCAAAAACGAGCGGCAGTCTAGTGCGCCGCCTTCCCCACCACAAGCAAAAAATCACACAAAACCGCACCCTTTTTTGCACGGCCTTTTGCAAGCAGCACTGGCCCATCAACATCAAGATCAGGGGCCGCAAGGCAAGAGCGATGAAAATCGAACTCGATACGATGATCCTCACAAGGCGCACAGGACAGGGGCCGACTGCCCCGAAAAAACGTCTGAAGCGTCGGTGATGCCATGTGAGACGCTGGCTGGACTGGGTTTTAGGGGGAATTTGGGCTTGATGTGGGTGGGGGTGGTTGACGGGGGGGCGGGATTCGCCTAGCTTGGCGCGATGTTGCATGCTGAGCCTAGTGAACGTGTCGAGTCTCTTGAGCGTGTTGGGTCTACTTCGGTTACGGATTGGGTCCGCAGAAGGGTGATGGAGGGTTTAGGGGGCGGGGCAGAGAAGCCAGAAGACCGGTTTCATCTGCCGGAAGGGTGTCATTTCCTGCCGGGGTATTGGGGAGAGGAGGACATCGCGGATCTCGTCCGGCTCCTCGCGGAAGGAAGCGACCCAAGTGAGGTCAACGAAGTTCGGCCTGTTTCGTGGGAAGTGTTTTGTGCATGGGGAATGGATGGGGCAGGGCGTTCTTCGGACGAACGGAATCGGTTGGTGCTCGTCGTGGACCCGCTGCCCGCGCCCAAACCACAGGAGGCGAAAGACGATTCAGAAGATCCGGGTGTGTTTCATCCCGGTCGCGCAGCGCGGTGTGTTCTTTTGCGGCGCGGGGAGCACGATGCAGAAACGGGGGAAGCGCTGGAATTTGTGCAAACGTGGTTGAAACCCCCGATCATGACCCGACTGCATCTCTGTCTGCGGAACCGAGCAGCTCGCGTTTCCGAAGCACAACAGGCGCTTATCGCAGAGCGGGTGAACGAGGCGGCGTCTCTGTCGCGCGATCCGTTCGAGGTCATGCGACTCCTTTCGCTGACATGGACTGAGAAGGAATTTCGGAATGCGCTTCTGCGTCAGGGGGGGCGGTTGCTTGGTGAGAAACTCAACCGTTTGTCCCAGGAGGCAGCAGAAGCTGCGCTCAAGACGATTTTTTTGCCCGACCAGACTGACCCAAAGAGAGAGCAGAGCGAGCAGGAATGGGCGAGCCAAGGGCTTGGGAGTGCGGGTACGGGGGACTCCCACATGGGGTCTTCTGCATCGGTAGGACCGCTTGGGGGGGCTGTGTTGACCGTTCCGGGGTGCATCGGTCTTTGCGAAACGATGAAAAAGGAAGCGTGTCCTGCCGAGGTGCGCGAAGCGATGCCTGCACGTTTGCTTGAACAGGTCGCGGAATGGATGGGAAAAGGTCTGTTCGCTGAGGCGGAAACGCAGCTTTTGGAACTCCTCGCGCTCAGCCAAACAGGCGAAGGGGGTGTGCCGGGTGTGGTGCAAGGTGGGGAGGCGTTGGAATTTCCAGCGACGACGCGCGAGCGGTTTTTTGCACAGACTCGTTGTATGCAAGCCATGTTGTGGGCCAACCAGGGGCGATTGGAAGAAGCCTCCGAAATGTTGCAGAGTCAAGTCATTCCCGTGTTCGATCGGCTTGGGGATTTGGGCCAGCGTGCGATGGCCATGGGGTGTCTTGGGGGGATTCTGTTCATGCGAGGACAGGCCGACGAGACCCTGCGCATTTGTGAAGAGGAACAGTTGCCAACGTACAAGAAACTCGGCAACGCAAAGGCGTGCGCAGCGACGCTGGGACAGATTGCCGGTCTGCGGGAAGCACGCGGTGAATGGGACGAAGCGTTGCGCATTCGACGGCAAGAGGAATTGCCCCTTCATGAACAACTCGGGGACGTTCGCGCGCGGGCTGTAACGCTCGGAAAAATGGCCGATGTGCTGGAAAAACGCGGCGAATTTGACGAAAGCTTGCGCATCCGAAAGGAAGAGGAACTGCCGGTGTATGACCGGATTGGGGATGCGCATTCCTGTGCGCTCACCTGGGTCAAGATCGCGGATGTTTTGCAAACGCGCGGACAGGTTGACGAGGCCCTACGTATCTATCGGGAACAGGCCAGCCCTGTGTTCGAGCAATTGGGGGACATCCGTTTCCGCGCGATCACACAAGGGAAAATCGCTGCGATTCTGCAACGGCGCGGGCAATTCCGCGAGGCCCTCCGCATTCGCAGGGAGGAAGAACTCCCTGTCTATGAAAAACTCGGGGACGGGCGCTCGGTTGCGATTACGCGCGCCAACATGGCGAGCCTTCTGGATACAAGCAGAGATTCCAAGGAGGCGCTCCGCATCTATCAGGAAGAAGTCCTGCCGGAATTCGAGAGACTTGGGGACGCATGTTCGCGCGCAGCGACGCTCGGCAAGATTGCAGACATCCTGCACAAAGAGGGTGCAACAGAGGAAGCGTTGCGTATGTTTCGGGAAGAAGTATTGCCCGTGTTTGCAGAGTTTGGGGAAAACCGTTTGCACACCGTGGCCTTGGGACAGATTGCCGATCTGTTGCAATCCCTTGGGCAATTCGAGGAAGCCCTGCGCATTCAGCGCGAAGAAGTCCTGCCTGCTTTCGAGAAACTCGAGGACATTCGCGCGCATGCCGTGACCCACAGAAAAATCGCTGAAATTCTGCGCGCACAAAAACAGAACGACGAAGCCCTCCGTCTTCTACACGAACAGGTGTTGCCGGTCTTCCACAAGCTCAAAGACACACGCGAACACGCCATGACGTTGGGTCTTTGGGCGGACATCTTGGCAACGCAAAACAAAAAGGGGGAAGCCATCGCGATTTGGGAGGAACAGGTCCTTCCCGCGTTGACCGGCATCCAGGATGATCACGGGATTCACTGGGCCTCGTCCGCTTTGGGTCGTCTGTATCTGCGCCGAGGCGCACAGGGAGACAAAGCACGCGCAAGTCAACTGTTTCAGCGTGCGCGAGAGGCCGCCAAAGACCACCCCGAGATCGACTCCACCATCCTCACCAGCCCCATCCCCCAAGCCACCCCAAACCGCCCCCAAAAACAACCCAAACGGCACTAAGGGGGAATCAGGAGTCCTCTCCATCCTCCTTGCGGTGGGCGAAGTAGGTTTTGGCCCAGGTGTGAAGCTTGGGGTGTTCGCGGTTCCATTCCCAAGCGCCGGAGGGAGAGAGTCGGAGGTCGCGCGCGGGGTCGAAAGCGAGCTGTTGCAGCTCGATGTTTCTGTCGCTGTACCGGCGGTGTTTGTGTTCGCCGTGCCACAGGTGAAGGATGGTGCCGGGGGTCGCGGCGATCTTGCCTTGCGTGTGGGCGCAAAAACGCTCTGTGTATCGGCGGAATTGCTCGCGGTGTTCGGTGTCTTTCCCGAGCACTTTGTCGATGCACTTGGATTCGCTGTCTCCAACGGCGGCGTGTGCGATCAGGTGGTCTCCGCTGCCGGACAGAGACGTATCAAAAAGCCCCACACGCAGCAACACATCCTTGCGCGCGGCCCACCCAAAACCGCTGTGTCCATGTTCGTGATAATGACCCCCAAGATGTACTTTGGGATGATGGGAAAACACGCATGCAAAACTCTCGATACATTCAGGAGTATCGCGATTTTCGTGCATGGATAGCGGATTTTCCGTCGGAAAAGCAGTCGCGTTTTTGGGCAAACGTACAACGTGATCGAACACCTGAACCACCGCATACGTGTCGAGCAATTTGGAAGTCAGAACCGCCCAATCGGGTCGCGCAAACAGAATGTCTGCATCCAGCCACGCGACCTTGGTGCAACGCGGCGGAAGTGCAGAAACGGCCACGTTCAGGAGTCGCTCCTTTTGCCACAACACCGACGCGCAACGGAGCTTGAGCACCTGCGGTCCATCCGGCAACGCAAACGGCTCGTCGCCAAACGCGCATTCCACAGTCAACAGGGGAATCCCACTTTGTTCCAATTTGGCTGCAAACAACGCATGATTTTTCGCGCGCGTCTTGTACCCATGCGGATTGTAATACGCCGCAATCACCCACAAATCATGAACCACATCGTACCGCGACGCTGCACAGCACGCCGACAATCCCCCCTTCCTATCTAGCAACCTGTTCATCCCGTTCAACCCGTCCATCCCGTCCATTCTCCCTTTCTACAGGCACGCAGGCAAATACTCCTGGAGAACTTTTTTGATCTCGACGACCGCAGCTTCGACCGCAGGCACGAGTTTCACGGACAAAGCCATGCTGAATGTGCCCGATGGCGGCTCAATCTCTGCTCCTATGACCAAGGTCTTGGGAGGAGTCCCATCATGAAGCACAGGAAGCAGATGAAACAGATGATGCAAATCCAGGGCATGCGCAGAGAACGCATCTACAGGAGATCGAAACGCGGAAAGGGGTAGTGTGTGTACGTGGCCGATGTCACCTTGGGACAACACCGCATCGATCACCACCGCGACATCGCAATCGTCGAAAAGTGAAAGAGCAGAAAGCCCCATAAGACCCGCGTCGAAGATCTTGACTTCAGTCGGAAATGTCTCCAAAAGGAGCCGGTGGTAGACATGGATTCCGAAACCGTCGTCTCCCGAAAGTAAATTGCCAAAACAGATGATGTGAATCGATGGGGCCAAGGCGATAGGTTCTTCCTGGAAGCTACAGGCTACACAACATAGGAGTACTTCCGTCCGCTTTCCAAAAAGTGGACTGCGCACACCAGACACGCATCGTGCGAACGAATCACATGGCCCAGCTCGATGGGATCGGATTCGTCCTGAATCGGCGTTCCGATCAAACTCTGTTCCCAGTGTCCTCTGCGTCCATAGGAATCTCTAGGGGATGCATTCCATGATGTTGGGGAAATGACTTGATAGCGCGTAATTCGGCCTGCACGGAAACCCACCCAATGTCCCAGTGCGCCTCGGGCAGCATGGACAAGACCAACACCGTCACCGTCGCCATCCAGTCCCTCTTTTGGGGGCTCGTAGAACGAGTCCAGAAAACGCTTTTCCAATGCAATCAGCATGTTCCGAATCGCAACGAGAGACAGTGCCGGACGATGAAAACGACAAATTTGACGTGTGAAGACAGTTGCTCCGCCTTTTTGAAACAAGGACTGGGCCAACGGATCACCTGCCATGTAAAGCTCTGCCAGGCAGCCTGTTTCGACCACTTGATCTCGGTATCGGGGTGCCTTTGCCCACGAGTACTTGTTGCCCCCTTTTTGAAAAAGGGGAATGGTTTTTCCGCAAGACGGATGCGTTCCTTTGTCCTCCCCTTCAAAATGGGAATACTTCACATGTTCAGCCACATGTTCTTGTGAAAAGGGTTGTATCGTCTGCGTTTCTGCATCGTAAAAGCCACCCGGCCGCAGGCACACGCGATCTCGATAGGGAGGCTGAAATCCCTCTGGATCAAAATACACTCCGTAACTCAGCAGATTGCCATTTCCCCGACCGAGTTTTTCCAAGCCGATGCGCTTTGCAAAACCCAGAAACAAACCGAAGGCGCTGTTTCGGTGCTCACTTTTCTCATCGAGCCACGCAAAAAGATCGTCCTCACTTTGGATCGCAAGCCAGCGATCCAGTGAACAACCCAATACTTCCCGTTCATACCACTGAGTATAGGCATCCACGATGCTGAGAGACTTCACAATCGCGCGGCGATTCCCAAGCGTCGCGACGCCCCCCGGAATCATGTAGGAGGAGTGTGGCCACTGTCCCCCGAACAGCGCGACGATTTCGAGCAGTTTCTTTGTCTGCACGACTGTCGCACGATAAATCCGTCCCCTGAATGCCTCGAACGCTTCGACGATTTGCGAATATCCATCCATGTTTGCGTAGCGTTTGTGACATAGGTCGATCGTGAACATCAGGAAGGCGTGGCGCGCATCGGATTGGATCTCCTCTGCCATCAAACAAATGTTGCGGACTCGTGTTCCATTCGGTGCCGAGGGAATCTGCAACGCGGTTTCCAAAGCAGACACCGCCGCGTACAGGTGTCCGGTTCCACAAATTCCGCAAATTCGGGGTGTGATGACGAGCGCATCCATAGGCGCTCTGCCTAGCATGATCTGTTCAAACCCCCGAAACATGGTCCCGAGCATCCACGCATCCTGGACCACTCCATCGGCCACACTCACTTTGACTTGGAGGTCTCCCTCTACGCGGTTCATGTCGAGCGTCAGCGTCTTGTTCACGGCATCCTCTTGTTTCTGAAACTCCCTATACCAAAGTCAGAACGCGAAATTCTCAGTCGGGTGGGAGACATTGCTTCTAGAATTTTGTCTTTCGGTTGGTGAGACGCAACGGGACCGCCGCAGCAGCGAGTCCCTTGTAAGACATGTACGCGGCTCGATCCACTCCCAAGGGCAAGCGCGTTGGAACGGAGCCCAATTTTTCAGTCACAAACAGGTCTTCGGGTCTTGGAAAGGAGGGGGAAGTGCAACCAAAACAGGGAACTCCTGCTCTGGTTTTGCTGCTCTGTCCGTTCCACAAAATGGCGTTGCAAGTGGCAATCGTTCGAGGCCCCTGACATCCCAAATTGAAAAACATACAACCCGCAGTCCCAAGGCGCGTCTCTTCTACGTCGTATTCGTGATATTCATTGCGCGTGCAACCTTGATGGACCAGCGTTTCATAGAATTCTGCCGGCCTGTGCAAATGGTCGAGTTCGAGTTTCGCACCCGTCGCTACAAATGCCAAAGTTTGCAAAACTGTGTTCGGGTGAACAGGACAGCCTGACAGATTGATGACAGGCAACCCCTTTTTGGATCGCCAACCCGCTTCCAAAAGTCCCCCTTCCAATTCCTCTCGCAGGAATTGCATTCCCACCGCGTCCGTTGGATTTGGATGTGCTGCCGGAATACCCCCAAACGCGGCACACGTCCCCACCGCAACGATGACATCAGCCTGTTCACAGAGATTCAACACAAAGTCCTTTCGGGGCTTCCCCTGAAACGTATCGAACATTCCTGTTCCATCCGGTCCGGTCAGAATCGCCCCCTCGATCACGAGAATGTTCAGGGGGCGTTCGCCCGCAAGAATAGGCTCTGCGACGAAAGCGAGCGACACTGTGGACAAAGACGGATGCCACAGAATTTCGATGTGCAACGCTTCCAGCGCCTGCAAAAGATCAGGAGACTCTGCCGAAAGGAGTGCCATGGAATCGCCACTACAGGCACCGGCTTGAATCCACAACAGAGAGAGCATGTCTTCATCCTCCTTCAGTCCAAACATCCGATGCGAATCATGAATTCTGTCCCCACCCCGCGCTGACTTCGCACGGTGATGGTTGCGGAAATGTGCGCCAAATCGCGTTTTACGATGCACATTCCCATGCCCCTTCCAGAAATGTGACTAACGCGTTCTGCCGTCGAGATTCCTGGCTCAAAAATCAGCGAAAGGGCTTGTTCGTGAGTCGCGCTTGCCGCCTCCTGTTCGTTCATCAAACCTGCGCGAACTGCTTTCCCAATCAAGAGCTTCGTATCGATCCCCGCACCATCATCGCGCAGCATAAGAACGATCGCCTTGTGATCCTTTTTGCATTCCAACTCAAGATCTGCGACCGCAGGCTTTCCTTGCATTTCGCGGACTTCCGGGTGTTCCACACCGTGATCCACCGCATTCCGCAGGAGTTGCACAACCGCATTTTGTACAGCAGACAGAGACGTTTCTGGGAGTGACAGAGTAGCGTCTCCCGTGATCCGAAAGCGAACCCTTTTGTGCTCAGCAGCCGCGATTTCTGTCACCATGTCGTGACACTTGTACAGAACAGGGGCGATGGGGACATCGAGCAAGTGAGTCAACCTACGCTCGATTTCAGCAAACCCCTGTTCAGTCTGTTCAACACGGAAACGGTTGATGGCTTGTTTGAGAGCAAAGAAATTGTAGGCTGCAACATTCAGCAGTTGCGATGGTTCAAAGAACAACTGATAGCGGCCTGACATCACCGCCATGATGCTGCGAATCTGTCGCAACACATCGCTCTTTTTCAGGTACAGACTTGGAACGGGGTCCTCCTGAGAGAACAAGGTTCCCAAGCTACCCAACTCAGAGAGAAAGCCATTTGCGGTAGCTGGATTGCACTCCTTTCCGAACTCTGTAAGGAACTCTGTCAACTGAGGCAGACTTCGTTCTGTCAAAAAGAGTCGCGCAGCTTGTCCTACCCCATCGAGACCAAACAAGTCAGCCAAAATTCCCAATGCGTGTCGTGGGCAAACTCCGGTTTGATTCAGCGCAAAAAGGCAGGACACAAACAGTCCACCTCGGCTTCCGAGTTGTTCCATTTTGCGAACCAAATCAGCATCTGAGCATTCCGGGGAATCCAACGCTGTTAGCACTTCGATTCGATCCTGTGTACGGACTGCCGCCAAGGATTCCAGCACACACAAAAATGCAACATGACGCCATGCTTCACGCAGTTTCTCTGGAGTCGGTAGGGCTGGACCCCCATGGAACAACATCAGGATGTATTCCTCGTCGAGCGCGCGGGCTGATTGCAAGACCTCATCTTTTTTCCGATGCACACTTGCGGTGGTTGTGGAAGTGCGAAGTACGACGCGAGTGTACGAATGGAGGGCTACAAATAGATCGATCCAACGCGAACGAGCGAGCACATAAGGGGGACAGGCTTGTGACTTGGTACAGAGTGCCAGCACTGTCGTTTGAAGATGCAAAATCGCTCGGCGAAAAGCGGATTCCGCAGCACTCATGGAGGCCGAAGAAACGTCTCCTAAAAGAGAGCCCACCAACGTCTGTACCTCGCCGAGTCTTGTGTGAACTTCATCGCTGGAAGCCGCTGCGCTGGCTTCTTCTACCTGTTGCAGTGCGAACGACAAATCCTGCATCGGAATCACGCGAAAGGGGGACTCATCAGTGGATTCTGTTCGCGGCACTCGTGTACCCAACCATGCGGATACACAGACATCCAGCGCGATCATCCGGTCGTGAAGTTGTTTGAGAGAACGCGCTTCAAATTCATTTTCTATGTGGAGAACGGACTCAGCGAGATGGCTGTACTCCCCGAGTTGCCGTTGAAGCACATTCAGTTCTTCTTTCGTGCGACTTTCCAGCGAATGGGAGTCCTCTGAACCGGTGATCCAGATCGATACAGCGTCCTCTGTTTGGTGCGCTTGCTGCCCAATCAAGCGGAATCCCATCGTCCGAGCATTGCCTTTGAGCGTGTGCAAGGCACGCAACAAGTCCGTAGTCCCTGAGCGTCCAAAACGCATTGCTTCCCGTGACTTTTCGAGAAGTGAATGGGCAGTGGAAAAGAACATTCGCAATTCGTCCAGACTGTGTTTGGCCAGCTCCTCGACGATTTGTATTCGTCGAGAGTTTGTTTGTTTTTCCCGTTCGATCTCCTTTTCCAAATTCTCAAGTCGCGTGATGTCCTCCACAACCAACATCAACCGTTCCATCATCCCGCTTTCGTTTCGCAGCGGACAGTAATCCACTTTCAGGATTCTGTAGTCCTCATGTCCGATGGTTCGAGTCAGGATTCTTCGTGGAAAGTGTTCCTCCATCAGCATCCATTGAAGATCGTCTGCATCGAAAGTCGTGATGAATGCAGTCCGCAACAACGAAAAGACTTCCGTGTTGCGGCTGACATCTTTGAAAAGGACATCGAAAACATTTTTTTCCAAGATGTCGCAGCCAAACACGGTGGACGAGAATCGCGAAACCGGATGGACTATCTTCCCGGACGGCAACACGACGAACACCGCTTGTCGCATGTTGTCGAGAAGTTCTCTAACTTTTGCGTAGGCGGAAGCGATTTCTTGGCGGGCTTCACGGATCTGGCGAATGTCGGTACCAACGACAACGACTCCCTCCCTTTTTCCGCTTGGGGAATGGAGCCAAGCACTACGCAACAGATGAGGGAAGGTGTCCCCCTTGTTGTCGTGCAAGTTGCCTTCGAACTCGGCCTGTTGCCCTTCGGCAGTCTGTTTCTGAAACGTCGCAAGGTCTTCCGGGCTCAGGAACATATCGAGGCCGCGCCCATTGATCTCCTTTTCGGAATACCCCAACAGATCGTGCAGCCGATGGTTCGAGTCACGGATGCGCCCCTGATTGTCAAGCACCAGGAGTACCTCACGCATCGTGTTTTTGACTCGATTCACAAACTCATTGACAGACGTAAGTTCGGTGTTTGCCTTGCCGAGCGCCTCCCGTTTCTCTTCTACTTGCGAGATCATGGACTCCATTTGCTTCAGAGTCTCGATCACCTGTTGCGTGCGAAGATCTGCGGCCTTGGTCAGTGCTGCGACCTCCGCTTCCAGCATGACCACACGCTCATCTTCGCTGCGTTTGTGAACGGGAACTTCTTGCGCAAAATTGTATGGAACGGCTTGTCGATTGTTCGCGTTCCAAAACAAGTAGATTTTGTCGTCGCGCATGTCAACCTTGAACGTGCTGATCACGCCCGTTCGGAGGTCATAATGATTGTGGTGAAGGGGGCACTCCAGAACCCACGGTGAGACAAACACAGCCTCGGAAAGATTGGCCTGTTCGTGCGGGCAAAACGCTGAGATTCCGACCAACTGTTCCTCAATGAGAAAGACCACTATGGAACGCCCACGCAGAGCCCCCGGAAACTTTGCTTTGCCGGTCCAACGTAGGTCTCCCAAGATCTTTCGCGGCGTGATCTCGGTCAGTTCGATCACCTGAAGGTCGTCTGCAAGGGGTTCCCCTGTTTCGGTGGTCACACGCACCTCTTTTGCGGTTTCATCTATCCGTAGCTCGGACTTTCCAGAAGCATTCGCTTGGCCAAACGGAGAAGGGTCTCTGCTTTCAGCGGCTTGACCATCCATGCGCGGACTCCCAACGTCTTGGCCCGTGCAACAAGAGCAGGGTCAGCCTCGGCAGTCAGCATGACGATCGGAGTTTTGGTCGCAAGTTTTTGTGCGCGCACGCGCTCGATCATGCCAAAGCCATCCAAGTAGGGCATCTTCACATCGGATACGATCAACGTGAAAGGGGTCCCACGTTCCGCTTGCGAAATGGCTCGAAACCCCTGCTCACCATCTGCCGCTTCGAGGACTTCAAATCCTGCCGAGCGCAGGACATCTCCGACGGTCTGTCGGATAACCAAAGAGTCGTCTATCACCAGAACTTTTCGACTGTTCACGACATGTTCTCCGCTTGGAACCACAGACACTAGAGGAGCAAGAGATCGCCCTCCTTGAGTTCCGGTTCCACGGTTGCTGTGGCCAGTTGTTTGCACACCTCCAAAGACGCCCCCACGTCAAACCAAAGATAGAGTGGGCCGACCTTGGAGGTCCATCCAAAAGGAGGACAAGAGCGCGCTTCCAGGACTCGAACCGAGCTTTGTCCAGACAGGACTGTGGGCCGTTGCGCGTCAAAGAGAATTCCGTTTGCAACCAGCCGATTCCGAATCCGTCCAACCAGTTGGTTTGTCAATTCGCGCGTCACATCTCGCATCATGGTGACATCGGTCGGATTGTCTTCTGCGAATTTTCTTCCGTCGGACTGTACTGGACAACACGCTGCGATCACGGGAAACATTCCTGCCAAGACAAGACTTCCTCCTATTCCTGCCCCTGAAATCGAGACCAGACCCACCAAAAGGGAGGTCAATTCCTCACTCGCCCACGGAGTTTGGAACGGAACAGAGGGATGACTTCCGCCCGCAAGTGACCTCGGCTTTTCTGCGGAATGGGAAAGAGGTTTCAACAAAACGCCATGCGTCTTGAACAGATCGACGCAAGAACTGCAAACCACTCGTTCAAGGTTTTGTCGACCAGGGTCAGACATGTCTTGAGGTCCCCTAGGTTGCCAACGGAAAACAAACTCTTGCCGCCAGAAACATCTCGACGACTGCATGCTCATCATATCCTGAACAGGGGCAGCAAAACCACAGCGATTTGTCCACAATTTATCACGGACCTCGCCATAAAAAAGACAGTTGCGGGACGCAGACAGTAGACCCCCTTGGACCACATTCAGATCGTTCGCAAATACTCCATCCACCGGTACATTCCGTCGCTGGTCAGCGCGCTGAGCCACAAGATAGGCGCTTTGGGATTGACGGCGCGAATGTGGGATTCGCACTGTTCTTTGCGGAACGGAACATAAGGCAATAGATCCGTCTTGGTGATCACGATGCAAGAGGCATCGTGAAAGATGAGGGGGTATTTGCTGGGCTTGTCTTCTCCCTCAGGAGTGGACAAAAGGACTACTTTTGCATGTTCCCCCAAAGAGAACGCAGCCGGGCAGACCAAGTTGCCCACATTTTCAATGATCAGGAGTCCCTTTTCGGGTTTCACAAAGTGCCCCAATTCCCGCTCAATGCTTGCTGCATCCAAATGACATGAGCCATGTGTGTTGAGCTGTTTTACACGTCCCCCTGCGGCTGCCAGCCGTTGTGCGTCCAGATCTTGCTCGACATCGCCAACCAAAACAGAAATGGGGGAATCTTTCGACGCCAACGCCAGTGTCTTTTCAAGCAAAAGAGTCTTTCCTGCGCCGGGTGAACTCATCAGGTGGAGCACGCGAATTCCATGTTGATCAAAAAAAGCGTGATTCCGATCCGCAACTTGATCGTTCCTTTCCAATACCCTGCGACCTACAGAGATCCTTTGTTCGTGAGCATCCAAGGCGTCGTCACGATGCGTGTGTCCGTCGGAATGTGGATGTGCATGATCGTGTTCATGATCGTGTTCATGATCGTGTTCATGATCGTGTTTGGCATCCAGTCTGTTGCTCCCCGTTGTCTCACTCTGCTTTGTATGTGCTGCCGCACTGCAACCACACGCTTTACACATCTTGAACTCCCAAGCTGTTTTCAGTCTCAATGTCGATCGCGGACACGCTGAGGTCGAGTCCGTCACAAAGATCCACAGTGCTTTCCCCGCACGCTTCACAGACCAGGCGAAATTCCGAAGGTGATGACGTTTTCAAACAGTGCCTACAATGCAGCTTGAGGGGGACTCGCTTCACCAGAATTTCGGCACCCTCTGCGAGGGTTCCGCGAGCTGCTTCTTGAAAACAAAACGTGAGTGCCTCGGAATGTACTCCTGAACCTTCCCCCACATCGAGCATCACACGTTTCACACGCGATGCCCCTGCATGAGACGCAGCCTCGGAAACAAGCCGAAGCAGAGACAATGCCAGAGACAATTCGTGCATGGATTATCCTGGGTTGCTTTTGCGGTCGTGATGGGTTTGCCAGCGCAAATCACGGTGTTTCGCAAGGTGCAAAGGAGTCCTCGAAATCGGGATGTGATGCACAAAGTTGTAGCGTGCCACATGGTAGCTCGGATCAAAACCAAAAAAGCGGAGCCGCATGTGGGCAAGTTCCTCTTGCGCATAGGAATCGAGCGGTTTTTGTGCTTCATCGAACGTCCGCTTCGCGCGTTTTTCGGTCATGAAATCGTCAAACTGATCGTCGGATGCAAGGTCTGTCGCATACCGGATCACGGAATCACGGAAGGCTGAATTTGGTCCGTCAAAAACCCTGTCCACAAGACCCAGCGATCGAGCTTCCTCTGTTCCCATGGGAAGACGGAGTTCACGCAGGAAAAGGGAGTGCTTGAGACCTACTTTTTTTGGCAACGTATAGGTCCAGTATTCCGAACCATACAGATTCCCCATGTTTCTGTAGTGTGGGTTTAGGATGACTCCTTTTCTTGCACAAACATTGTCTGCAGCAAAGGCGAGAAATGCGCCCCCGGCACCGGCATTGCCTTGCAAAGCCGCGATCACTCGATGCGTTGTCGTCGTCAAAATCGCATGAACAAGCGCATTCATGGCCAGCAAGTTGTTCAAGGATTCCTCTGCTGGATGTTCGGCAGCTTCGATGGAACAGAGATCGATTCCGTTTGAAAAAAAATCTTCTCCTCCAAAAAGCACTACGACTCGGGTGGGCTTTTGCCTTGCAGATAGAACCAGGTCCTTGAGTTTGTGACAGCGTTCTGTGCTCATTGCGCCATCCATGAAATTGAAATAGAGCATTCCCACAAGACCTTGTTCCTCATACCGAATCTCTTGCACAGAACATGCGACAGGGGTTGTTTGGACAGTGGATTCGGGCACCATAGACAGAAAAGGAGAGAGTACCCTTTTTGCAGGAAGTTTGAGAGGAACGCGATCCAAAAGAGGTTCCGCAGAACGCAAATGGGAGATCCAAACGGCCCCATCCACCGTCGCTACGCAGATTGCATCTTGGAATGTCGCCAACACTGTTCCAGGGACACCTCGCAGATTGGTTTCGGGGTGTACACCCAAAAGTCGATAGGTCTTGCCAAACAGATCTCCCATGGTTCCGGGAAAGGAATCTCCGCTGTGAATTTTTCGGAGTACAGATAGCGTCGAGTCTTGGTCCCAATGAACGCGGCGATATTCTGCGGTCAATTTGGGTTGTACACGGACGGCGTGTTCCGGCTGAGGTTTTGGATTGCATTGCCCCCGATCCAGCAGCAACAAGGTTTGGCGCACAGCAGCGGACGCAGCCTCTGTTACTTCGTGTCGGTACAGACTGCTTTTGGGGGCGAGGCGCATGGGAAAATGTACGGAGTCAAACACAGGACCCCCATCCAACACATCGGTCGCCTGGAAAACGGTTACAGCCCAATGTGAACGACCTTCCAATAGGGCAAAATCCAAAGAAGAGGGGCCGCGATCTCCGACGATTCCGGGATGTAGAATCAGACAAAGGTACTTGTCCAACAGTTCTTTGGGAATCCGGCGTTTGAGGTAAGGCGCGAGAATGACATCGGGGTGAAACAGACTCGCGGCACGAAGGGATACGGAATCCGCAATGTCCAATTCCACAGATACATCGTGTCCGGCCTCTAGCAGATCCACAAAAATCCGCTGCGTCAGGGAGTGAAAAGCATGGGAGAGAAGAAGAATTTTCATGGGTAGGCCAAACAGAAAGAATGTGTTTACGTCTTTGCCGTGGACATGGGAGTGACATTCTGTTTCCGACGAGGGAGACCGATTCCGCTGGCAAAGTAAGCCGCGCAGGTGCCTTCCCCAGAGACCATGCAGGAACCAATGGGAGTGTCAGGCGTACAACCCGTTCCGTATAGTTTGCAATCGGTCGGTTTTTTCACGCCGCGCACAATGGCACTGCACAGACATGCGGGATGATCTCGAGTGTCAAACTCACGGATGTCGAAGTGGTGTTCAACGTCAAAAGATTGGTACGCTGGGCGCAGTCGGAAGGCACTGTATGGAACCATTCCCAATCCGCGCCATGCACTGAGCCGTCGCAATTCAAATACATCGGCAACGATGGCTTTTGCTTTGGTGTTTCCCTGACGGGTAACAACACGAGGGTAGAGATTCTCAACCCGGCATCCAGAGGCCCCTTCCCGCGCAAGTTGTGTGAGTGCAAGGAGTCCCAACATCATGTCTACAGGAGCAAATCCTGTGATCACAACCGGCTTCTGAAATTCGGTTGCAAAGTATTCAAAGGGCTCTGTTCCTATGACTGCGCAGACATGTCCGGGCCCGATAAAACCATCGAGTTGCACAGTCCCATGTTCACGGATTTCCGGGGATTCCAGGACATGCGCAACCGCAGGAGGGGTCAGCAGGTGAAGAGAATAGACAAAGAAGTTGGTGAGTCCTGCTCGTTGGGCTTCCAGGATGGTGATTGCCGTCGCTGGAGTGGTGGTCTCAAAGCCGATGGCCAGGAACACCACTTTGCGGTGCGGGTTCTGTTGCGCCAGGTCCAAGGCATGATGAGGAGAGTACACGGCACGCACGGTCGCTCCGTCAGCTCGACAACGCAAAAGAGATCTTCCGGCGGTTCCTGGAACGCGCAGCAAGTCTGCGTACGTACACAGAATCACATCGGGATTCCTATCGAGCAGATCGAGAACAGAGTCTATTTTTCCTCGTGGGAGTACGCAGACAGGACACCCTGGACCATGGACAAGCGAAAGTTCAGGAGGGAGAAGTTCCCGCAGTCCGAAACGAAACAGAACGTGTGTATGTCCTCCGCAGAACTCCATAAACTGCAAAGGTCCATGACCTTGTGCCGTCGCACGCAACCGCTCGGCGACTTGCAACACGGCTTCTTTGTCCGAAAAACGGTCGAGCGATTTCAGAGCATCACTCATCGTGACGTTCCGTGGATGTTGAGAACAACTCTGTTAGCAATTCCAAGGTCTTGCGTGCCTCGTCCTTTTCGATTCGGTTTATCGCGTGACCGACGTGAACGAGCAGCCAATCGCCAACCTGTGGATTCTCGATGAACGCAGTCCCGATGGTCATGCGGACTCCGCCCATGTCCACTTTTGCGCGATCATCGGCGAACACTTCGAGCACTTCTGCTGGAACAGCCAAACACATGAACACCTCTACCTGACCGCATCATATTGCTAAACTGGAGGGATGAACGGCGACGCGCAGCATCCTATGTTTTTAAGACCCTATGGCGATCGGAAAGATGATGGGAGGTTGCAGCTCTCGTTCACGCTTCCGGTCCCGGCATCGGGGCGAGCAAAAGAGGCGGCTCGGCGGGTGTGTGAGCAGCTTGGGTTGACTCACATTTCGATCGCGACGATGGAGCCCGCTGGCGACAGTTTCAGCTTTTTCGTCGTCTACGCGAGTACGCCACACAGCGTTGATTTTTCCGAGATTTCCGTTCCAGAGGTCAGTGCGCCGTCGTGGTCTTTTAAGGAAGTAAATGCGATCATTCGGCAGCATTTGGGTCGGAAGCTTGTCGTGGTGGGGGCTTGTACAGGAACTGACGCGCACACGGTTGGAATTGACGCGATTTTAAACATGAAAGGTTACGCTGGGGACAAAGGCTTAGAAGCCTACCCTTGGGTTGAAGCTCGAAATCTTGGGGCACAAGTGGATAACGCGGTCTTGTTGTCGAAGGCGCGTGAGCTTAACGCGGATGCAATTTTGATTTCGCAGATTGTTACACAGCGAGATGTGCATCAAGAAAATGCGCAACAAATGATCGAGCTAGCGCGTAAAAATGGGATGCGCAAGTTGTTATTTATTTTGGGCGGGCCCAGAATCGATCATAAGCTGGCGAGGGAATGGGGATATGACGCTGGTTTTGGGCCTGGGACGAAACCAAGTCAGGTAGCAAGTTTTATTGTGCAGACTTTGCTCGAGCAAAAAGGTGTCAGTGTGGTTGACGCACACACTTAATCCCCGAGTGGAACCCAGAACTTTTCGCGTGCAAATCGGTTTTTTGAGAGGCTGTTTCCGACGAGGCGAAACACGGGCTATGATGAACCGATAACCTGCGTGTTGGGGTTTTTCTCTTTCAACGCGGCGGGGAGGCTTAGGTTGCCATGCCCACAAGTTCGAGCGCACAGCCCATTTTGACGTTTTCTTCCACACTTCTTTCGTCGATAGACCGGCTGCTTCGGGGAATTGAAAGCCGATTTGTGCCGACGGGGGCTTTCAAGTCCATCGGTCGCACAGAAGGCTTTTTGGACCGGTTCTTTTCGGCTCGTTTTGCTTCTCTCGGTTTGCTCTCGGAACGTGTGCCGCTGGGTTTTGATACTCGCGACGCCGCTCATCCGCAGCTTTCTGCCGTCGAGAGTTGGATTCCTTCCACGGCGGAATTGCGTGGATTGCCAGGTTCGCCGAACCGAATGTCTGGGATCGCTCCGAGTCCGACGGGGAGAGCGCAAGCGTCGCCCCTCAAGCTTCCATTTGCGGCACCCGACGAGCGGAAGTCTGTTCCGGCGGCCACAGGTCCCGGCCAGTTGCCTCGTCAGGCAGACGGAATGCTGCGAGAGAGCCCGACTGTTGCGGCAGGGGAGCCACGAACATCAACAGGCATGCTTCCCGTCGGTGCGCAGACAGAGCAAGCCGATCTCGCTCGTGTGAAGGAAGTGCTTCAGGTTTCGAGCAGGCAACCCGAGGCTGCTTTGGCTCAGCGGTCTTCGTTGCCTGTGCTGACGGCGTTGGGACGCAGTTTTCAACATTTGGGCTGGTCCGATGCGCGTATGGGCTTGCAGGTTTACGATCCGTTCGTCGCGGCACACATGGGTCATGTGAGCGCGAGCGAGGGCTCAGCAGTTGCTGATTCGGTGGAAGTGGGTGCAGGACTTCCAAGCCGCGTGTTGCGGGCGGGGGACCTCCTACAGTCACTTCCGGCGAGAGAAGAACGTGAATCGGCGCGCACGGCGGACAGCCGCAGGACAGTGGGTCAGGTTTCGTCTCTGCGCCAGACGGAGCAGGGTGCAGGCCGTGTGGCTGCTGAGACGAGGCAGACGGGATCGGCTGCGGTCCGAACCGCTGACAAGTCGATTGCAGCGACGGTCACGGGAAGTGCGGTGCCAGAGGAACTCGTGGGAGCGGGCGGGCTCGCGGAAGCTGCGCCTGTGGCGATGTCTGCGGCGACCAGTGGACGAGCGGAAGTTGCGCAGGGGGCAGCGGAAGCGAACCGGGGCGAGACCGCAGGGAAGGCAAAGTCAGCGACGGCGGTTGGTGCGCAGGGGCCGCACGCTGTGGATGCAGACGGTCGAGGTGTGTCTTCGCAGCATGCGCGGACCGTTCCGCGATTCGATCCAGGAGCACCCCTGCACACGGCATTGTCGTCGAGCCTGTGGCCTGGACGTTCCGATGGTATTTCCACGGAACCGGCCTCAGCAACGGCAGCGTCGATCCTTCCATCGCTGGCCAAACCGTGGTCTGCTCCCGGAGTCATTGGGGCGCAGGTGGAGCGGCTGGCGGCACGGGTTTCGGGTTCGCATGCGACGGTGTCTCCGTCGGCAAGTACACATTCGGCTTCGCAGTGGATTCATGCGCCAGGCGTGCCCGCGCAAGTGGCCCGTCGGCTGGCTGCGTTCACGCAAACCGCAGAGACTTCGGCTGCGATCGTCCGTCCGGGGTTTGAGGCGCTTCCCTTCGCGTTCTATCCGACGGCAGAAGAACCCGTCCGGTTTGCCAAGGCGGCGCAACCTGTGGCGACGCCCCGTGCTGCGGCATCGGCGAATGCTCCTGCTTCAGGGGAGGTCTCGTCGGTGCGGCAGGTATTGCGTTCATCCACCCCGATGTCCGCACAGCCTGCGACATGGGAGGCGAACCTGCCACATGTGGTTTCGGAAGGCCGGGATACGCCCCGTGAACCGGAAAAGCGGATTTCACAGGTGGCGGTCGGTCGAGAACCCGCTGCGGCGCAGTCGGTTTCGGCTCCAGGTGCCGCGACTTTCGCTCGGCCTTGGTTGTCTGCTGGCGGGACCGCGACTTTGGCGGAACTGTTTGCGGCGGGTGTGGGTCTTGCGGCGGGGATGTCGCAGCAGTCTGCGGGCGAGTTGGGAGTGTCGTCTGGGCCGTCGCTGGTTCCGCCATGGTTGCTCCTGCCGAGGCAGCTCGACGCGCAGGCAACAGCCCAAGTGCGAGGTGTTGAGCGTGAGGTGTTTCAGCCGCAACTGCTGTTCCCGGTTTCCGACAGCCGTGCAGGTCGTGAAACGGCCAGCGAGCCGTCTGCGCGTGGCTTTGAGGCTCGCGCGGTTCCGACAGCGATTTCACAAAGGGCTGCCAGTGCAGCGACGGAACACCCGTCTGCAAACCCAGCGGCTTCTGCTTGGGAGCGACCGCAGCCTTCGTCGGAAAGACGGGCTGTTGATCCGTCAGTGCAGGTGCCTGTTGAGTCGCCCGTTCGATTCCAGTCCGAAGAGGGACGTTTTGGTCGGCGGAGTGCATTGGGACTGTCTCTGGGTGCCGTCGGCGCACAGAGTGAGGCTTTTGCTCGTGACCACGGCGTGGCGCGGCCTCAGGAACTTGGATACACCTCGATGGGGGCCTCTGAGCGCATGCAGTCGCGTTTTGAGCATTCATCGGGGTTGCCGTTTGCGCCCGAGCCGTACACGGTAGCGAGGCAGTCGCTTCCGTCGCAGTCAACGTCGCAGTCACAGCCAACGTCGAAGGCGAAAGCGTCTTCCGCAGAAGCCCTCACGGATGGCAAGTTCGCGCAGACGCCATTTGTGAGACCGGCTTTGCTGTCGCCGCAGCCTGCACCGACATCGATTTTCGACGAACGCGCAGCATTTTCTGCTCAGTCTCAAGCGGTTGCACAGGTGCCAGCAGCAGGGCCCGGTACTGTCGAGCCAGCGACAAGCGCGCCGGTGACTTCGTTCACGCCGGGAACACTCTCGCTGGGTGCTCTTTCGTTGCGCAGCGAGGCGCTCGCGCGGAAAGTCTTTGGCGCGTGGAATGCACCGACGGAAAGTGCATTGGGTCATTGGCATCGTGCGCCGGGAATGTCGGCAAGGCTTTCGTCGGCTTTCGAGCACGCGGTTTCTAGGCCGTCTTCGGGTTCGGGGGCAACGGGTGAGACGGGAAGTCGTTGGGCGATAGGGCCTTCCGGTTTGTCTTTTGTGTATGACCCGATTCCGACAGCGACGGAGGATGCGGCGCGCAAGGACCGAAAATCGTCTGTTCCGCAACGAATCCAGGCAGAAAAAGGGGGTTTGCCGACGGAGCAACAGCAAAAAGTGACGGTGGGAAACACCGATGTTGCATCGTCGGCGATTTCAATCGAGCACGCGAGACCGACGGCAAGGCAAGCGTTTGTGCCCGCGCCGCTGCTTGACGAAAGGGCTGCGTTTTCGGCGGGTTCGGCGGCTGCTACGACGCCAGAAGCTCCGTGGAGGGGCTTGGGCGGTTTGGGCATGCTCGCCGAGTTGTTTGCGGCGAATGTCGGCGTGGGAACCGGCGCGGCGGCGGCGGTTGCGCATACGCTGGATGTGTCGTCCGAAAAGTCGCTGTGGCCACAATGGCTAGCGCAGTTGATTACGAAGGTGTCAGCGTCGGAAACAGGCGCGAGGAAGTTGCGGGAATTGGGTCTTCCTGTGCTCGAATTGCCGACAGCTTCGCCTGTTTCTGCGGTGAGCGGGCCGAAGGTGGGACCGACGGCAAAAATTGATTCGTCCGTTCGGACCCCGCAGGCCCCGACGATGGCCGCGCCGGATCGACTGCTGGCTGGAGGGCTTGCAGCGACGGCGGAATCGTTCGCCAAACGGCACGGCATCGTGTCCGTCGAAACTGCAACGGAATTTGCTGGTCGGCAGGATGAAGCAGAGGCTGCACCGACGGGCCGATGGTTGTCTGTTTCGGGCGGGTTGGTTTTTATTCCGCAAGACGAGAAACCGACGGCAAAGCGTGGAGAGACAGCCAGCCAAAAGCCGATGTCAGCCACGGGAACGACTCGAAAAGAGCCAACGCAAACCGGTTCTATGTCGGCGCGCCTCACGGATGTGGGCGTTGTTCCGACGGGAGTGGGATCTCCTTCGTTTGCTCAGACGGGCGGCCTCGGGCTTCGCAGCGAGTTGTTTTCGGCCCTTTTGGGACCGCAACGGTCGGGAACGTCTCGACAAGTGGACGGTTCTTGGTTCGGTTGGGAAGACATCGTTCCACTCTTGGCCAGTTTGCCGAAGCGTTCTGCCAGCACCGATTCGACGAATGCGACTGCGCCGTCTCGTTGGGCGTTGCAGACGGACTTTGGCTTGTTTTTCTTTCCCGAAATGGCGGGAGAACGTGGTTTGTCGATCCGGGGCGCGAAACCTGTTTTGGCTCCACCGACGACGAAGGCCCCGCTCGAGTCTCAAGGCAATCTCCTCGGCAATGCGATGCCACAGGCGACACAGGTTTCTCCGTCGAAGTTTGCGACTGTGCCGAGGACTTTGTCCGAGCAGCTTTTCGATCGGCATTCGTCCTCGGGCGCGCCTTTGGATTTGCGTGGGACGCCGCTTCTTCCCTTGCTCGCAAGTCCGCAAGAAACGGGTCGAAAAACCGGGCGTGGCGTCGAGGATGTGCAGCGCGCCTTTTCGCAACAAGTGCTTTCTGGTTTTCCGAAACAGCGAGCGATGGGAGAATCGCAACAAGTCGGCGAGATGCGCACGACGCTGTGGCCCAACATGGCGATGCAGCAGGTCGAGCGGATGGAGAAGCTCTTGTCGCAATTGCCCAGCGATTGGCAACCCTCGACGAAAGTCGTTTCTGCCGTGCGACAAAGTGGTGTGGCATTGACTCCGCTTTGGCAAGAATTGCCTCGGCAGATCCAGCAGCTTCGCCCGTATGAAAAGCTCGAACCGACGGATGCTCCTCGGGCCCAATTGCCGCAAATTTCGACAGCGGTCGCAGCGCGGTCTCCGTCGTTGTCGGTGGTCAGTTCGACGGAACCTGCTCGAAGAGAAAGCCCGACGGACGACAGCTCGAAGCAAGTGGAAAAGCAGCGGGCCATGGAACAGGCCATGCAAGAGGCTGTCACGGCGATGATCAAATCGGGCGGACAGGCGGCAGCCTCGGCGCGCCTTCTGGACGCGATTCGTTCGCATGCCACGTCGTCGGCGACTCGTTCGGATGAACGGTTGAATTTGGGCGATCTGACGATGATTGCGCTCTCGATGGGTCAACAGCGGATTGCGGCCTCGTCGCCCGATCATCCCAAAGACCGTCTGGAACCCAATGTCGCCTCTGCGTTGCGCATGGAAAAGCGGAAACACGTCGAGGATGACAAAAACTCGTACCGCAAGACCGTCAAGGAGCACGCAGAAAAAGTGGTCGAGTACATGAAAGCCAGCCAATCGCAGGGAAAATCGCGCGGCCAGTTCTAAAAAATCGGTCGTCACGTCGCTTTGCTTCCTTGCGACGCACATCCCGTTCCGTAGACGAAAATGCGATCGCCATTCGATCGGTCGCAATCCCCGCCTGTTGCCGCCGAGTTTTTTTCGTAGCATGCCCGCATGAAGAACGTGATTTTGGGTCTCTCGGGGCCGTACCACGAGCTGTCGGCCTGCTTGCTGATCGATGGGAAAGTCGCGTGCATGGTCGAGGAAGAACGCCTTTCGCGCGTCCGACACGGCAAGGCGGCTCGAATCGACAACGCAGCGGAGTGGCCCAGCCTTGCGGCGGAAATTTGTCTGGCGGACGCTGGGCTTCTCTTTTCCGACGTGGATCACATCGCGTATCCGTTTGTGCCTCACGAGCGACTGCGAAACATTGGATGCGATAGATCACCAAAGAAAGGCGATTTTGGGAGCGAGTCTGGCGAAACTCGCTTCGTCGCAGACGTGCTGTCGATCGAGCACATTGTGCGTGTCCACGTCGGTTCTGCGGCTCGGTTTCAGTTTCATTTTGTTCCGCATCATGTGGCGCATGCCGCCAGTGCGTTTTATCCGTCTCCTTTTGATGAAGCGGCGATTTTGGCGATAGATGGGATCGGGGAATTTGATACGACGTGGTTTGGAAGCGGGAAAAAGAACAAATTGTGTGCGATTCGCACGCTTTCTTATCCGCATTCACTCGGCTTTGTGTGGGAGGTTGTTTCGGATGCGCTCGGATTCGGCCCATATGGTGCATCAAAAGTAATGGGATTAGCTGCTTATGGAGACAAAAATAGATATGAAAATTTGCTATCAAAAGCAATACAAATTTTGAATCCAGGTGCATTTTGTGTTGATGAGAACGAATTTGCGTTTAGGCAATCAGGCTCGAATTGGGTGGCCCGAACGGTGCCCGAGGCGTTGTGTGGCAAAGGCGAACCGCCCAGCCAGGCCAGTGCGGATTTGGCCGCTGCGTTGCAAAACAGAACGGAAGAGACGCTGTTGCATCTTCTGCGCTGGCTCAAGCAAGAAACTGGTCTGGAGAACGTGTGCATGGCGGGCGGCGTCGCGCTCAATTGTGCGGCGAACGGTCGTGTGGCTCGGGAGCAGGTGTTTCGCAAACTGTTTGTGCAACCAGCGGCTCACGATGCGGGAACGGCGCTGGGGGCGGCGCTTGCGCTTTTTCATCGTCAGCACCCCGGCCAGCCTCGTTTTTTGCAGGTGAGTGCTCGGCTTGGGCCGCGTCGGAGTTCCGAGGAAGTGGCCGAAACGGTGCGCACCTGTGGTTTGCCGTGGCAAAAAGTGCCGGACACCGCCGAGGAAGTCGCGGAACGATTGGCCCGAGGACAGGTGGTGGGTTTTTACCGCACAGACGGGTGCGAGGTGGGACCTCGTGCGTTGGGGGGACGGTCGCTGTTGGCCGATCCGAGGCTGTATGGGATGCGCGAGCGAATCAATCGGGACATCAAACGGCGTGAGGATTTTCGTCCGTTTGGCCCGGCGGTTCTGGCGGAGCATGCAAAGGACTGGTTGTCCGTGCCCGACGCTGCGGAATTGCTTTTGCCTTTTATGTTGGCTGCGGTGCCAGTGAAACCAGGCCGCGCGGACCAGATCGCGGCGGTGGTTCACAGGGACGGGAGCACGCGGCCTCAGTCCGTGTCAAAGGATGGGTCGGTGTATCGCTTGGCGATCGAGCGGTTTTTTCTGCGGACGGGCGTTCCGATGGTGCTCAACACGTCGCTGAATGTGCAAGAGCCGATCGTCGAGATGCCGAGGGAAGCCGTGCGTTTGGTGGCGGAGTGCGGTGTGGATGCGCTGCTTCTCGACGATGTGTTGGTGGTGCGGCGGGATGAGCCTTCCGTCGAAGCGGCTCCTGCGGCGGCGCTGCGTTTCGAGCCTTCGCGAGATCGATACGGGAAGCGGCTGGCGCTCGTGTTCGGGAATGAAGCCAAAGACGGCGCGTGCCCTTTTCATCGCCTGGGACAATGCAACCATTGTGACATTGGCGAGGGTGAGGGACATGCAGTGGATGCGGCCCATCATGCGCACAGGTGGGCGTGGTTTCAGCACCACTACCGACGCGAATGGGCTTCCATCGAACATTTGGTTTTTTACAATTCCGGGTCGGTTTTGGCGCAGAAGGAAATGTCCCCCGAGGCGCTTCGTTTTTTGTGCGAGCAGGCGGCGAAGTTGCCGAACCTGAAAATGCTGTCTCTCGACAGTCGCGAAGGATTTGTGACGCGCGACCGAGTGCGGCCCGTGCGGGATGGCCTGCCATCGAACGTGGCTCTTCGGATCATATTGGGCCTCGAAAGTGCCGACGACGAAGTGCGGCTGATTCAGTTGAACAAACGGATGCCGCTCGACGCCGTTCGACGCGCGGCACAAGCCGTTGCTGAAAGTGGAGATGCGGTCGGTCTGTGGCTGAATCTTGTCTTTGCGCCGCCCGGCGTTGCGGCGGACGCAGCGGTCGAAGACTTGCTGGGCGGGATTCGCTTTGGCGCGGAACTTTGTCGTCGGTATGGCCTGCCGCTCGACTTCAACATTCACCCGTTTTATCCGTCAAAAAAGTCTCAGACGACGCACCCTCGGCACCCGCGTGCCAAACCGGAGCTGCTTTTCGAGGCGATGGACCTCGCCGAAAACGAATTGCGGCGTCTGGGATGCGATGCGTCGCTGTTCCTCGGCTGGCAGGATGAACAGCACGATCAAGAACAAACGTTGCGTTTGCGAGAGCATGCCGCGCGTTTGGCGCACTTTCCGACGTAGATTGCCGTCGCTGTCCAAAGGTTATTTGAGGATTTTCAGCGCCGTCTCGATCCACGAAAACGCTGCGCCGCGAACCTCGGGAAATTGCGTCGCAATCAGGCTGACAAGCGGCAGCACGCCGTAAATCACGACTTGCGAAACAAAGGCGCGGTCCCAAGTCAGTTTTCCAGGTGGGCTTTTCGCGATTCTCGACAGAACTTCGTCGCGGTTCATTTGCGCCAGCACGTACATCGTTCCCGGCCCGGTCACGACCAGCAGCACCGTCGAAAGAAGCACCAAATACCGCTGCGGCTGAAACGGATACACGATGAGCGATAGGAGCAGCAGCACAAAGCCGACGGTCACATTCAGCAAACCGTTCCTCAGATGCGGAAACAGCCGATTGATGTAGCTGACGACTTGGATGGCCAAAAAGTCCTCGGCGAGGCGCAGCCACAGGTGCAGCGAATCGGGCAAAAGACGCTCGAAAGCCTCGACGGTGTTCTGATCGGGACCGGGCCGCACCGCAAGCTGCGCTTCGCCGGGTTTTCCGATGGTCACAGAGCCCGGCAGCGGTCTTGCGCGCCAAAACCGTTTGAGGATTCGTGTGACCAGTCGCGATGCTCGCACGACCTGTGCGTCGGCAACATCCAGCGGAACCGGTGTGGTGCGTTGTGTGCCTTCGCGCGCAAGCTCGGGAGAGAGCTTTTTCAAATCCTCCAGAAGGGTCTCGATGTCTTGCGCGTCCGCCGGTGGTAGGAATTTCAGATCTTGTTTCGGGTCGAGCTGCTCCATGTGGTTGACCAACATGCGGAAATGCGCCTGCGTCGCTTCTCGTCGCGTCATTTCCGGCAGTTCCTCCAAAAACAGCGCACCGAGGCTGCGAATGAACTTGTGGGGCAAACGATCGAGCGATTGCGACAGCGGGTGGTGTCCAAGTTGCTGCAAAAATTCCCGAAAAACGGCCCACAAACGAAGAAAGCGATAAAACACAAAACCAATGGTTGCGACTTGTAAAGCAATGAGAAAACGAAACAAAAAATGCAGCGGTGCGACTTCAAGCGTAACCAATTCGGACAGCACTGTTGCTGCTTGCAAAACCGCCAACAAAATGCCCCAAGCCATTTCCCACCACGACGGGCTTGCCAGGCGATTTGCAATTTCGGTTATCTTTGCGCGAAGACCATAATCGCCTTCTAATTCCTCAAGAAGATCCAAGTAGACTGTTGCTACTTTTTCAAGTAGATAAATCCGCTCCAATTCACAATAACCAAACAACTGAACGCCAAATCCAAGCAACAAAAGAGGCATCATCGGCGATAGTCCAAAAGCCGGTTGCGCACTTCGACGCAAAAACAGCATATGGTTGAAATCCAATTGTAAATAGTTTACAAACATGGTCCATAGAAGGAAGACTGCTGAGACGAGCACAAGAACCAAGAATATACCGAATGAAACGACAGCTCTCTTGTATATGCGGCTGGCACCTTGCCACAGCAATGAGACACTCTTTTGTAAATCAATTCTCCATCTTGGAGAGAGATTTAGAAGAAAAGCGTCCGCAATTGTCAAAGTCAAAACAAATTGAGTAAATGCCGAAAAAGCCGCGATACACAGCACTTTCCACGAGAGATTCTGATAAACACCGATATGCCCGATGTGGAGCCAAGGGCGAATCAGCAACGAAAGCCTCCTTTCATCCAAAAATTCGTCTAAATTCCCATCTCTCAACTGCATAAAATGAACCGTCGTAAAACCGAAATAGGCGACCCATGCCGGTACGAAAAGACACAGCAAAAACATTGGTTGGCGACGGAATTCACGCTCGGCCAATTGCTCATCAAACAAAGACCTCGCGATTCTGCTCCGTCTGAAAAATCGAAGCGGAGAGAACAAGATTGGGGGGGCTTTTTCCGTCGAGTAATAGTGCCAAAAATAGCCGACTGAAAGCCACAATCCGAAAAATCCCATGAGCAGAAGAAGAAAATTCAAGGAACCCTGTTGATAGGGAGAATAACGATATTCAAACTGGTTTGACTTGACAGCTTTGTTTTCATATATGTAGCCGTCTGCATCATAGTCCTTCACGAATGCCAGTGGGAATAGGGTATCATTCCCAATTGCACTTATCCAGATCGCTGGACGGCCTGTTGGTTTGTCGATTCCTGGCGCGGCCTGTGAATACTCAATCAACTGTTCAGAATATCCGAGCAAGGCCAATGTTGCATTATATACACCTTGGTCGGCGTCGCTCGAAAACTGGATGCGTTGGCGTTGGCCTTGAAATGGATAGCTCCATTGTTGATTTCTTGTGAAAAGCGGATAGGGAGAAACCACCAGCATCCCTTTCAAATATGATCTGGCGTCTGGATGTGTAAGTAGAATATCGCTTTCAAATGTGAATAAAACCACATCTGGGCTAAATAATCTTACTTGACGCGCCAAAAAGAGCTTGTCTTGAATGTCTGTAGCAATGATTCCGACGAAACGGACTTTTTCTGCATAAATGGTGCTTAGGATATGTGCAAGGGATCGTTCTGCTATGGTGATTGTGCGCGGAGAAAAGGTTGGAAATACATCTATGCGCAACGTATCATCTATCACAGAGGGAAGAGGTTGAATTTGTAAAGAAGGAAGCAATTCGGGAATGGGCACATTGGTTTTGGTCTGTGGAGTTGTTTTGTTCGCCTCGGCTGTGTGAATCCTCGCGACGTGAAGCGGAACGGGCAACGTCAGCCTGGGCCAATGCGAGCGCCGACAGTGCTGGCTTTTGTGGTTTTTCGACGCGGGAAAAACGCGGTCGTGGGGCGGAAGAGGGCCTGGTTCGTATCCGGCTTGAGAGGCAATGACGGCTTGTCCATATCCCGTCGAAGATTCTGTGATGAGCGCAATGTCGTGTTCGTCGGCACCCAGCGTCTCGGTCAGAAAGCAAAAAAACTCGGTTTGCAGGGCGTCATCGGGAATCACGGTGGCTTGGTAACGGACTCGACGAGCGGGGGTTTGTTGTTCGAGTTGTTTGCGAATGGCTCCGTTGGTGGCTCGTCCAGAAAGAATGTGAAACGAGAGGGTGGGGAAGTGATCCAACACCTGTTTGAGGGAAACGACAGCCCCGGAAAACGCAGGGCCAACGAGACGAATCTCATCACAAGACAGGCAACGGGAAGGCGGCAGAAGACGGCGAAGATTCTGGACATCCTCAACAGCTCGAATGAGGGCGGTTTTCGAGACACCGGAAATGGGCGACTCTCCGACGAGGTATAGCAAAAGGAGATTGCGGCGCGGGCTGGTCGGCGGGCTGGTCGGCGGGCTGGTCGAGCGATCGTCGCGTTCTTGATGATGCGCTCGCTGAAACAACGCGACGCCGGGCTGTTCGGAAACACAATGTGCGTCCGGGGACGGTCTGTCGGTGGTTGTCTGCCACGGCAAAAGATGGCGATCCAACAGAAAACCGACGGACTCCAGAGCGCGCGTCATGGCTTCGAGCGTCCCGTCGAAACCGAGGCGCGGTTCCGGCACGGTGGCGACCAAGAATTGCAGGTCGAGATTCTGTTTCTCGATGGCGAGTCGAAGATCCTCGTCCGAGATACGACCGGGTTCGGCGTTTCCGGTGACAAGATGCGCAGCGAGCAGTCGGCGGGAGTCGAAGGACGCACACGGCGAAGTCGGGCTGCTTGGCACCGTGTCCGACGGAGAAGTCGCCAGTTTTGCGGGGGGAGTTTGGGGCGGCTCCGCACACCGACCTACACCCGTACCTGCGAGCAGAAAGAAGAACGCAGCAACCAAGGCACCGAGGAACCTGCGCATGCGTCCGACGATAACAAATCTAGGTGTTTGCTCGGGCAAAAAACCGTGCGAACAGACCAAAGACCGGCTTGGGTTTTGCTGTGGATGAAGGCAATCTCGAGCGGCAATGCGCGACGGTTCGTCGGATACGTTTGCATGCTGGGCCAAGCGGTTTGTCAGACGAGAACACAAGGACCCAGACACGGGCGAAACGCTGCCGTATCGGCTGCTTGTTCCGAACAAGCCGGAGGGAGATCGGGGACATGACCCTGTTCCGCCCAAACTCCCGCTTGTGCTGTTTTTGCATGGGGCCGGAGAGCGAGGAACAGACAACGAGGCGCAATTGAAAAACGGTGCGGCTGAACTGCTGGGCACCGATGAGAAACAGGCGGCGTTTCGGTGTGTTTATGTGTTGCCTCAATGCCCGCTTGGAGCGCGTTGGGTGGAGGTTGATTGGGCTGCGCAAACCCATTCGTTTCTGGAAGAGCCGTCGCGTCCTTTGCGTCTTGTGTTGCAGCTTCTTGCGGACATGGTGCGGTGGCCCAGCGTCGATCCGGCGCGGGTGTATGTGGTGGGCCTGTCGATGGGAGGCTTTGGCGTGTTCGATTTGTTGTCTCGGTGTCCAGATGGGTTTGCGGCAGGGGTGAGTGTGTGTGGAGGCGCAGATGAGGCGCAGGCACCCCACATCGCGCACATTCCGGTGTGGCTGTTTCACGGCGCAGACGATCTCGTGGTTTCCGTCGAGCGATCGCGTCGCATGTTTCGGGCACTGCAAACACGGGCTGCACCTGCCGTTTCGGCTTCGCGCTACACCGAGTATCCGCACCAAGGGCACGACGTGTGGACCGCCGCTTTTTCCAATCCGGTTCTGCTTCCGTGGTTGTTTGCGCAACACACCTTGCCAACGTCGCGGCGCATACGATAGAAGCCAGGCACGGCAATGACACATACAGCACTTCGGACAAAGCTTTCACAACACACGGCGCATGTTGCGGTGATCGGGCTTGGGTACGTCGGCCTGCCACTGCTTTTGGAGGTGGCACGCGCCGGTTTTCGCGTCACGGGATACGACGTGTCGGCTGAGCGCGTGGCCCTGTGCAACCAGGGCGAGAGTTACATCAAAGACGTGTCTTGTGCGGCGCTGTCCGAGCAGGTTCAACTGGGCCGTGTGAGCGCGACCACCGACGCGAGCTGCCTCAAATCGACGGATGTGGTCATCATTTGCGTACCGACGCCGCTCAACAAGTCGCGGTCGCCTGACAACAGTTACATCGTCGCTGCGGCGGACGCGCTTCTGCCGCATTTGCATCCGGGAATGCTCGTGGTGTTGGAATCGACGACGTTTCCGGGTTTCACGCGCGAAGTCTTGTTGCCGAGGCTGTCTGAATCGGGGCTTGTCGTCGGACGCGATTTTTTCCTCGCGTTTTCACCCGAACGAGTGGACCCAGGGAATGCGCGGTTTCAGACGAAAAACACGCCGAAAGTGGTTGGCGGCACGACGCCGGTCTGCCTCGACATGATCCAGGCTTTGTACGGAGAAATCATGGAACGGCTGGTGCCGGTTTCTTCGACGGACGCCGCCGAGATGGTGAAGCTTTTGGAAAACACGTTTCGGGCAGTGAACATTGGCCTCGTCAACGAAGTGGCGATCATGTGCGAAAAACTGGGTCTCGACACATGGGAAGTGATCGACGCTGCGGCCACGAAACCGTTTGGCTTTATGCCGTTTTATCCGGGTCCTGGCCTGGGTGGGCACTGCATCCCGGTCGATCCGCTGTATCTGTCGTGGAAAATGCGGACGCTCAAATACGAGGCGCGCTTTATCGACTTGGCGGACCAAATCAACACGCGGATGCCCGAAATCGTGGTGTCGCGGCTCCAAGACGCGCTGAACGACCGCAGCCAGGCGGTGCGAGGGTCGCGACTGTTGGTTCTGGGCGTGGCGTACAAAAAGGACATCGACGATGTGCGGGAATCGCCCGCGCTCGACGTGATCGAGCTATTGCAGGGCAAAGGTGCGCGGGTCGAATACCACGATCCACACGTACCGACCGTGAGGATAGGGACACACAGACTGGCCTCGGTTCCGCTGGCGGACTTGGCGTCTTACGATGCGATTTTGATCCTCACGGACCATTCTGCGATCGACTACGCGAGGCTGTGTCAAGAAGCCCGCTTGCTCGTCGATACGCGGAATGCGACTCGGCCACACAAAGGGGCAGCCCAAAGTCTGATCATCCGGCTGTAGTTTCGGCGTTTAGGCCTGCCCAGCGTGGGCGACAATGGGGGGTGGTTGGGTGGCTCTTGGCAGGGCGATTCGCATGCTGGTTCCTCCCAAACGAGGAGGCAGAAGGGAGAGTTCTCCTCCCAGCGCGCTGACATGACTCTGGATTCGTTGAAAACTGGGGCGACCGGGGTCGGTTTCAACCACCTCGGCCAGATTGTTTCCGACCTCTTTGAAAATCGGCGGACGCGGCGGCAGGGGAGTTCCCATGCCGTTGTCGTGAACCAAGAGGACCACTTGGTCTGCCTGCGTCGCCATGCTCACGGATACGAGCGAGAGGCTGTGCGTGCTGTGCCGTGCGCTGGTGGCCGAGGCTCGCAACACCTCTCGCAGTGTTCGCAAGAGCGCACGACGATCCGCAGCGACATGAATTTGTGGCCCGAGCAACGTGAAATGTACACGTTTGTCCTGCAAATCATCCCAGGCAGCGCGGATCAACTTGCCCAAGTCGATTTCGCCGGGCATGCGGTGTTTGAGGCCAGGTCGCTCGGATGGTGAGGCATCTTCGGGGGATTCTGCGAAGACGCCACCGTCGGAAGATTCAGAGGTGGGAGAGTCCTGTCCGAATGGAAAAGGCTCGGTCGCCAGGTTCAGATCTGTCGCGCGATGCAGCGTTTGGGATCTTTGGGAATCACCAAGAGGGGCTGAAGGACCCTTCTCCGAGAAGGGCGAACCAACTCGGAGTGGCTCAAATTCATGGTGGAGTGTGTGTTTCGCACACACGTCAGTGTCTAGCGCCTCGTCGGTAAACTCCACAAGCCGATAGGGTTCCATCTGTTCTTCTGTTTGTTGCCAGAGCAGCGTTCGAGCCAGACGCATCACTTCGTGTTCAGGCACGCGGACAAGACGTGCGCAGGCCTCGATGGCAATAGCCGTCAGGCGGAAAAGACACGTTGCATGACCGGTGTCACTCGGGCCCTCAACCACCGTTTGCACGAGTCCCTGCCGCTGGAGCCTTCTTGTGCGAAGCCACGAAAAAGCGGGCGGAGCTGTTTCACTGTCTTGGAAACTCGTGCACACCTCGAAACAACCTGCGGTTTGCATGGTCGCGAGCGCTTCTTTGGACACATGCCATTTGTCTTCGGCACCCATTGTTTGCAACGTCTCGAGGGACAGCAAAAACGGCCACACATAGGCGCGCGGCAACTCGAGTGCTGCATCGCCCAAACACGTACGCTGCCAAAAACCGGATTGGCGAACCAGGAGCCCAAGTTGGGTGGCGTACCGACGAGCAAACAGCCGGGCCCCCAAGCGCGGCACGGTCTCGCCGCTCACGGTGCGCGAGGCGGTCTTCAGAAGCTCAACATCGGCCAAAGAAAGCAGGGGTACATCCTGCTCGATCCAATCGCGGGGTGTCGAGTCGCTGCCGAGGATGTTGGTCGTCGCTCGGCAGAGGAGCGCATGCAGGTGATCGGCATTGCGAACCGCGAACATTTCGATGACCGCGTCGCGAATGTCCGACAGGTGCTCATCGACCCAGCCGTCGGCGATGCACTGAAACACCCACACCGCCGTCGCCTGGTCGATTTCCCCGCATTGTGCTTTGCGCCAAGTTTCATTCGTCAAAAGCGCGCGATAGCAATCGGTGTCGAGCGGAAGGTCGTCATCCAGGCGAAACAGACGCCCTTGCGGGTTGCGGAGCGCGTAGGTCAATGGTTCCAAAAACATGCGCGCACCATACCTTTGGTGCGTTTGTGCGCCAAGAGCGACATGTCGGATTTGTGCGTCTTCCCGATTGCCCCCGTTTGGCGGCGTCATGGGGGGACGGACGGCTGGCTGGCTGGACGGCTGGCTGGACGGATGGCCTAGAACGTGACTTTGTAGCCGAGGGCTGTGCAGCGACCGCGCACGAACTCTTTGGAGGCGGGATCGAGGTGCGGGACGACGTATTCCAAAATGTCCGGGCTTTTCAGATGGCAGGCCGAGACGCCCGCGATTCGCCAGGCCAGATTCGTTCGGATCGAAACCGAGGTCGCAGTGTGAGCGAGCGCGACGGCTTTTTGATACTCGCCGTGGTCGTGTGCGATCTGGGCTTCTCGAAGAAAGCGATCGATGTCGGCGAACGTGTTGTGCTGTTTGTCGTATTCGCCCGCGTTGCCAAGGGCTTTGCCATTCCCATCTCGCATGGGCGGGTATCCAGCGAGCTTTTTTGGTCCCGGCGGCTGCCCGACAAACGCGGCGCAAGGACGCCATCGGGCCGTCAGCGCGTCCACATGGTCGGGCACCAGTTCCAGGATGTTTTTCACATGCGGTTCGATCTTGTCGCATCGGCCCAGCGACCGCTCAGCCTCGGCCTGTTGCAGGTGGTAGGCGATGACAAGTTGCTGCAAAAGATCGAAATGTTGCTGGGCTGTGATCCGAATGTTCGTGCGAGGCGGAAGCGACCGATTGCTTCGCAAGGCACCGTCGAAATCTTTGTCAGCAAGAAACTTGTTGATTTGCTCGACATCCGCCGAAACTTGGCGGCCTCGTTCGACGCGACGCTTCAGATTTTCCGAGGCTGTTCGTACATACTGAGGTTGCGCAGGTACGGCCTCGGTTTCCTTCGCGAGGCGGAGGGCATCGTCCCAACGCTCCTCGCGAAGCGCCTCGTCCGCTTGGATGAGCAGCTCGCTCACTTGATTCGATTGCTTTTTGCCCCGCATTTCTCGAACCAAAAGCGGCATGACGAACAGCGCGGCCATGCCAGCTCCGGCCAAACCGAACAACGCACTGCGCTTGAGCGAAAACGGAGGCCTTGCCGGCGGTGGTTCGAGCGCATGCAAAAAGTCGAGCATCGTCGGGAAGCGATCTTCTTTTTTCTTGGAAAGCGCGCGTTTGATCGCAGCCGCGACGTGCGGCGGAACGGTCGGGACGAGTTGCTCAATCGGAACGGGGTCTTCGTTGATGACCTGTTTGAACAGATCGATGACGTTTTCGTGGTCAAACGGCAACTTTCCCGAAAGCATGCGGTACAAAATCACAGCGACGGACCACTCATCCGAACGTCCGTCGATTTGGGAGTTTTGCCCCATCGCACCCTCAGGGGCCATGTAGCGCGGCGTTCCGAGGACCAGCAGATCGCGCGTCGCTTTGTCGGCGGGTTTTGGCACCTTCGACACGCCAAAATCAATGACTTTGGCGACCTGCGTGACTTCGCCGTTTTCCTCGTGGCGCGACAAGTAAATGTTGCGGGGTTTCAGATCGCGGTGAATCACACCTCGCTCGTGCGCGGCGTGGAGCGCCGAAGAAATTTGCCGTGTGATTTGCAGCGCCTCTTCGAGAGGAACGCTGCCGGTGCGCTCGATGCGATCTTGCAAGTCTTCGCCTTCGAGCAATTCCATCGCGATGAAAGCCATTCCCGAACGGTCTCGGTCCAAGTCGCTGACCTGGACGATGTTGGGATGGCGCAGCGACGCAATGATACGGGCTTCATCTTGAAACCGGTCGCTCAGGTCGCCTTGCATCGCGGCTCGCGAATGAAGGACCTTGATGGCGCAAACACCGCCAGTACGAACGTGGCGGCCACGAAACACCGCACCCATTCCACCCGTCACCAAGAGTTGTTCGAGCAGATAGGTTCCGTTCAGAACCTGCCCGACCAGCTTTTCGGCTTCCTTTTGTTCTTGCGACACGGACATCGCTGTACCGAAGACTCGCTGATTTGACTTTGGTCATGAGGCTATCAAAGACGGCTGCGACAAGAAAGGTTTTCCCTGTGACCGTCATGAGAGGAGGCCATAATGCGGTCATGAATGGGACCGAGCTTGTGACGGGTGAAATTCAGCTTTCCGCAGTGGTGGGCAACTCGCAGCGTTTGGATGGAGGTGCGATGTTTGGAAATGCTCCAAAGGCGCTGTGGTCGCGTTTTTTTGCGCCGGATGAGGAAAACCGCATTGGCCTCGCTTGTCGTGCGCTCCTCGTCGAGACAGAGGACAAAAAAGTACTTCTGGAAACCGGAATCGGCGTGTTTTTTGAAAAAGATCTGCGCAGCCGTTACGGGGTCGTAGAGGAAGAACACATCCTTCGCAAATCCTTGTCTGCACTGGGCGTTCGGGAAGAGGACATTACCCATGTGATTCTGTCCCACCTGCATTTCGATCATGCGGGTGGACTCCTTTGCGAACCAGAATCAGGGCAACCGCATCGGTTGTTGTTTCCGTCCGCGCGCTACGTGGTGTCGCAGGGGGCGCTCGATCGAGCGGAACGGCCGCATGTTCGGGACAAAGCGTCTTTCATTCCCTATCTTCCGGGGCTCCTCCGAAACAGTGGGCGTTTGCAGGTGATTCCGAACGGAGAGACACAGAATGAAGCACTGCCCGGTTTTCGCTTTCATTACTCCCACGGACATACACCGGGTCTGCTGCTTACAGAGATCCTGAGCAAGACACAAGATCGGAGTGTCCTTTTTGCAGGTGACTTGGTTCCGGGGGCCGCGTGGGTTCACTTTCCCATGACGATGGGATACGACCGTTTTCCCGAACTCCTGATTGAGGAAAAAACGACACTCCTAACAGAACTGAGTCATCGCGGTGGCTGGCTGTTTTTCACACACGATCCCGCCGTTGCGATGGGCAAATTGGCGCTTTCCGAAAACGGTAGGATGGCCGTCTGTCAAACAGAGTCCGCACCGGTTCGCTGGCACCTTTAGATTTTATCGGCGGTTTCGCATGACGCCTTCTTGGGCGGTGGATGCGATGAGTTTTCCGTCTCGAGAAAACACGCTCCCGCGCACGAAACCCCGTCCCCCGAATGCGCTGGGACTGTGCATCACATGAAGAAGCCAGTCATCCATCCGAAACGGTCTGTGAAACCAAATGGAATGATCCACGCTCGCAATTTGAACTTTGGGGGTCAGCCAGGTAATTCCATGCGGGCGCATCGCCGTCGGCAGAAACAAGAAATCTGAACTATAGGCCAGCAAACAGCGATGGAGCATTTCATCATCAGGGAGTGTACCCGTTGCACGCATCCAGACTGCATGTTCGGGAGGCGCTGTGGTCGGGACAAACGGGTCCAAAGGGGCCACAGGTCGCAATTCAATCGGTCTCTGTTTCTGACCCATGGCGCGCATCGATTCGGGGAGTTTTTCAAAGTACCTTCCCCACAATTCTGCGTCGGTGATCAGGTCTTCCGGGTCCGGTGTTTTCGGCATGGGATCTTGATGAGAAAAACCTGTGCCTGCGGTTTGAAACGACGCCGTGAGCTGAAAAATCGGAACGTCATTCTGTGTGGCCAGGACGCTCCGCGTGGAAAAACTGAAACCATCCCGCACAGACTCAACGGTGAAGTCGATCGGTTTTTGGATGTTGCCAAACCGCAGAAAGTACGAATGGAGGGAATGCACGTGGCGGTCGCTTGGAACGGTTTGTACCGCCGCACTCAGCGATTGGCCGAGCACCTGGCCACCAAACAGTTGCCCCCAACCCAAGTCTTGGCTCGTGCCCCGAAAGTGTTTTTCATCGAGGCGATCGAGCCGCAAAAGTTCAATCAAATCGGATAGGACGGATGACATCGGGCGCACACTCTGCCAAACGGAATCGCGCGTGGGAATGACTATTTTCGATACGTCCCCCCAGATTCGACTCTTTTTCTGATCGCAGTGAGGAGTTTGGGAATCGATCGCCGCGCCATGTAGTCCGCGATGAACCGTGGGATCGCGCGGCCCGTATCCACATAAGTTCGGTACACGAGCAGCGTTGTCCCGTCGGTCACAGCGAATAGTTCATAACTCCCCTGAGTGTCCGCAATCGTGTTGTCTTTTGCACTCCTATCCAGCTCGTAATGGATGGTATGCGCGGTCTGGGACAGAACAAACACGGCTGTGTAGCGCGCCTTTGTCACCGAAGCATCAATGTCCATTCGTACCCGGACTCGTTCGGGGGTCTTGTCCAAAACTTCGACTTTTTCAAGGCGCGGCATGTACTCGGCCTTGTCTTCAAAACGACTCACGACAGCCCAAATTTCCTCGATGGGTTTGGAGATCAGAACCGCCCCCATTCCGCGTCCAGAGGATTTCCCCTGTTCATTTGTGAAGTTCTCTGTACGGGCGACAACATCGCCTCGCATCACTTTGGCGAACTCTGGTTCTGTCAGGCCAACAGTGGACGCGAGGAGTACAGTCAACCAGGTTTTTGCAAGCAACAAAGAGAGCATTTCCCGAGAGTAACATGTCCAATTTTGCTTGCACTGCGGATCTTTTTTTGAAGACTCCTATACCATGGTTTTTGGGGGGATTCTTGGATGCCACGACATCTTGGTTCCGTCATAGGAGTCTGGCTGTTGTTCTTGTTTGGATCGCTCGGAAACGGCCACGCCTATGTGAGGACACGGACCAACGTCTCCTGTCGTCTGGTTCGTTGGGAACAAAGCTGTATCTATGTGCAGCCGGATGCAGAATATCAGCGAGATGAACGACCCACAGCGGAAGTTCTGTCGGACATCACGATGTCGATCAACAGTTGGAATGATCGACTGTTTCCAACGGGTTTTGTGCGTTTTGTGCAACTTTCCGCAGACGATTCGCGTGAGGCCAGCCAAACCGATCGTTTGAATTACGTGAAATTTCGGTTTGGTTTTTGGGGGAGGCCAGCGACGGAAACGAGAAGCAAGGTTCCGTTCGATTCGTCCGCCGCAGGTTTGACCACCGTGTCTTGGCTCAACAAACCGGATGACCCAGGCCTGGATGGTCGTTTGGTGGATGCAGACATCGATCTGAATGCGGTTCACTTTCGGTTCGTGGATGCCGCACAGACCGCATCTTTTGTATCAACAGACAACCGTCGTTTGGCCGATTTACGGTGGGTCATGACACACGAATTGGGACACGTTTTGGGATTGGATCATACGTGTTCGCTGGACCCCCTTGCTGCGACATGTGAAACAGATCAAAGGGGAAACAAGGTTCCCTCTTGCGAACAGGTGGACGTGTTGCGCCCCACGACGCCTGCGATGCAGACTGCGTTTGAAGCACTCATGTATCCCAATCTGATTCCTTCCGAGCAGCGCAGAGCACCAACTTCCGATGATCTGGCCGGAATCCTGGATACGTATCCTGCATATGCGGACCCCCAACAATGTTCGCTTCCTGCGGTCGTGGCGGGTTGCGAAGTTGCGTCTGCAAAATCGCGGCGCGGGATCGTGACGTTGTTTTGGGGGAGTGGCATTCTGTTTGCACTGCTCGCGTTGAATGTGCGATTTTTCCGTCGGAAAAGTTCAAAATTCCTGGAATGAATGGCGCGTGATATTCTGCACGTCGCTTTCGCAGTCTGCTTTGAGCCAATGTGAGAAAAGGGGAGACAACCGATGATCAAACTGTATGGGATGACGATGTCTGCGCACACGCGCAAGGTTCAATGGGCACTTGTGGAACTCGGTCGAGCGTATGACTTTCAGGTCGTGGATCTGATGAAGGGGGAACAGCACAAGCCGGAATACATGGCGCTCAATCCTGGCCACAAAACGCCGACGCTGGTGGATGGAGACACAGTGATCGTCGAATCGAATGCGATCTTGCTGTACCTGGCCGATACGTATGGGAAAGGGGCTCTGATTGCAGAGAGCGGAAACGATCGTTGGCAGGCGATCCAGTGGTTGGTGTGGGCATCGGCAGAAGGGCACGGACCGCTGTCCAAACCGTGGTATGTGAAGATCTTGTATCCGATGATGGGACAGACTTTGGACCAGGCTGCTCTCGACAAATCGTACAAAGATGCTCAAGAACCACTGCGCATCATGGAGGCGGTTTTGTCCAGGCAGACCTATTTTGGGGGAAGCCAGTTTTCCGTCGCAGACATTGCATTGGCCGAAGCCATCCACTTGACCCAATGGGGAGGGCAGTCGATCGATTCCCATCCTTCCGTTTCGCGATGGTTTCAGGAGGTCAGCGCGCGTGAGGGATACAAGCAGAGTCGTTTCAAAAGGAGTGCGGACTAGCGCGGACCAAACACAGACTCTGCGGGGATTATCGGGGTAGGGGAAAGTCCTTTTCGTTCTTCCATACACCGCAATGGGGGGCAGGAAATGGGTGTGGGGCGGTGTGGGGCATTAGGGGTTTAGGTCGGGGTGGGCGGTGACGAGGCCGAGGTAGAAAGTGTGCCCCATCGCTTCTCTGGCTTCGATGTGAAGGCGGACTTTTGAGGCCTGATCAAATTCAAAAAGAGGCAAGGCATTGAGGGTGCGCAAAAAAGTTTGCGCCGTTTCATCAGGCTTTTTCGCAGAGGGAATTTGACCCGCGAGTCGGTACACCAAACCGTGCAAAACAAGGATGATCGCTCGTTCGACTGCGGCCCGGTGTGGATGGGGCCCGCTCATGTGGTGATCCTTGGGAGCGAAACCGGGGAGGCTCTGTGTGAGCAGGTCTTTTACATGACCAAGCTGTGCGGGGTTCTGGGTTTGCCGGGTCAATTCTTCGAGGAGAGCCTCGGCCTTTTTCCGTGTAGGTAGCGGCAAGGAGGCCACGGCTTTTTGGGAAGAAGGCAAAAATTCCGGCGGCAAATACGGAGCACTTTGGGAAAAAGACACCCAATTTGGGGTCTTTTCGGGGGCGGCAAGTACAGACGGAGAAGTCATCAGGGTAGCTCCCAGAGCAAGCGACAAAAAAAAGTGTGCCGTTGGTGTTTTGAAACGCATCATGAGAAACGCATCATGAATTGGCTTCAAACTCTTTGTCACCATACATGGTCGTGATGCCTCCGGCAGGAATGCCGAATACGTCGTCGAAATCGCCGTTTTTCATCTGTGCTGCGGTCATCCAGCGGGTCGCGCCGGTCCAAGGATCGGAAACCAGGAATTTCTGATCTTTTCCCTCTCCGCGCACGTCGGAAACCATCATGAAGTGGCCGCCCCAAGATTCGTTGCGGATCGGAACAGGTTGGCCATCTTTTAGGCGATCGGCCATGTCGTTGTAGTTGACCCCAAGCTGGCTGAAGTCGTCGTTGGCCGCGTCGCTGGCGATGGCGTTCAGAGCAGGCGGCAAATACATTCCCTCGCCCGTTTTGTTGTCCTTTCCAGCGTTATATCGGATCGCGTTGACCTCGGCCTCTGTAGGGTGCCCGCCGTTTTCAGCGCGGACTTTTTCAAGCGAAGCGTTGATTGCGGCCAGGTCTTCGGGCTTGGGATTCGATCGGTAATACAAGTAACGCTCGACGGCCATCCGTTCATCATGCGTGATGGAATTGGAGGCCTCGGCGGCGTTCAGGCCGGTGTTTGCAGCGGTAGTCGCCTTGTTGCCGAGTCGTGAAACCGCGTTACCACCGTTGTTTTCGAGCGTTTCCTGCTGTTGTCGCGAGGTCGCCGTCGTCGGATCGGCATTGTTGAAGCCCTCGTCGTGCAGTCGTCGAGCATAGATCGGATCGTACTCTGCAGCGACCATCTGCGCGGTCGTCGGTCCGCAGGTGGTTGTGAATCTCTGGAACAACCCGTCGTTGTCGGTCTTCGTATCTTCACCGGGCTTGTCGAGCGTGGTCGGATTCGTTGTGTTTGTGTTTGTGTCGTCGATATCCAGCGCCGTCGTTGTGCGGATCAAATCGGCCCGCTTTTCGCCTCGGATGTCTTTGGCAAACCCGGTTAGTTCCTCCATGGCGAGGTCGGCTTTGGACAGACCATCGGGGCCAGGCTCGTGATCGAGCAACAGTTCTTTGCGCGCAGCGAGTGCTTTGAGCACCAGAGCCTGTTCCGCCGCCGCATCCGCCCCCGCCACTGCCTTGCCTTTGTCGTCCTTTCCGGCATTCCCAAGCGCGTCGCTGAGCTTGTCATAATCCGACTGGCTCATGGTCAGCAGCGCCTCTGCTGCGTCTCGCACTTGTTTTCCGCCGAGTACGCCAGCCTGACCTCGATCCGAGTCTGTACGCGGATTGGCTACACCTGTCACCAACATGCCCATCATGTCTGGGGTAAGGCGTTCCGCAGCCTCGGGATTTTCGGCGATCATCGTGCTCAGATCGGCGTAGGCATTGAGCGCGCGGTCGGCATTGGGGGTCTTGAGCGCGTTTTCCAGGAACTTCATCTCTGCGACGAGCGCATCGCCGGTCAGCCCTTGGGTCCGCTCCAAGATCATGGCTTGCTGTTCGGGGGTCACGTCCTTCATTTCGGCCATTTGCGTGACCAGTTGATCGCGCACTTCCTTGGCGTGCGTGACTTCGGCGTCCGCTTTTGGATCACGCGGTCCCTCACTCAGCAGATCTTCATCGGGAAACCGCCGGCACATGAGGTCTTTGCCCGATAGGACACCCCCAAGTTCGGTGGATGCAGCACCCCGCGAGATTTCCTGACTTTTGACACCGGTTTGTACGCCGAGTGAGGCACCGATTTTCGCGGCCCCTTTTTCCGCCCCTTCATTTGCGTCCGCAGTGGGGAGTGGGCCTGTCGAAACTGTTTTGGGACCGATGGCTTCCGCGATTTTGGCCGCGGCTTTGGCAGCGCCCTCAATGGGAGCTGCTGCACTCGGGCTCGGTTTGGCATCGTCTCCAAAATGCGGAAACGGGAGTGCGGGAAAATAGGGAAGGTGCCGTTGTATGTTTTCGGCGGCGTTTGCAGCACCCTGGCGAACACCGGCTACGGGAGACAAGGGAGACGCGGGCTTGTGTTCGGAATGTTTCGGAGTGGCTTGTTTTGGGGGGTCAAAAACCGGTGCAGAGACCTTCTGATCGTACTTCGCCATGGATGAAAAACCTCGCAACACCGATTTTCGGACGAAATCCAGCTTCGTTGTGGGAACGTTTTTCCGTCGGTGCGCACCCTGTCAACGAGCAACAAAATGACAGAAATGACAGAGAGGTCAAAAGACAACTTATCAATTGACAAACAGGTCGCATGGTCGCTAGATGGCGCTACTCATGCTGAGCCAGACGGTTGGATACGCGATCGCTGCGTTGGGGCACCTGAGCCGAATACAAAGGCAACACGGTGCTCTGTTTGTGCGCGACATCGCCCAAGCCACCGGAATCCCGCCGGCCTATTTGGCCAAAATCGTTCATCAACTTGCGCGGAAGGGGTTTCTTTCAACGCAAAGGGGGACGAACGGGGGCGTGACTTTGGCTCGACGCGCAGAGGAGGTCACGCTGTTCGAGATATGCGCGGCCTTTGACGACCCCATTGTGCTGAAGCGCTGCATGTTGGGCGCTGCGGCTTGTTCAGAAGAACGCGATTGTCCGGCGCACAGTTTTTGGACCGAGGAACGCGAGCGTGTTGCGGATTTTCTCCGGCGAACAACGCTGAGGGAAATTGCTCGGTTTGAGAATGAAAAAGCGCCACTTGTACCCACCCAACCCAGGAGAAAAAAAACATGAAACGGAATGTTCTTTTTGCTGCACTTGCACTTTCCTCTTTCGCCTTTGCTTCGGCTTGCAACAAGGGCGGCGGAGCTTCAGGTGGAGGGAGTGCAGCAGCCAATACCCCGATGATGAAGGAAGCTCAGGAACTGTTTTCGACCCGTTGCGCGGTGTGCCACGGTGCGCAGGGTGCGGGAGACGGGGCCGGATCGGCTGGATTGACTCCCAAACCGCGCAATTTCCAAGACAAGGCGTGGATGACATCGGTCAAAGACGACTACATCATCAACATCGTGAAAAGTGGTGGTTCGGCAGTGGGCAAGAGCGCGGCGATGCCCCCGAATCCAGACCTGGCGGACAAAACCGAATTGTTGCAGGCGCTCGCGCAACACATTCGTTCGCTCGCGAAGTAAGGGGAAGCGATCTCCGCAGCAGCGGATTCCCTGAAGTCGAGACCTCCCTGAAATCGGGGTGACAGAAACCATCGCAGAATCCCAACCGGTTGTGACAATAGTCCGTGCAGTGTGCGAGACGTTTTTGCACGATGACTGCGGACGCTGAGTTTCGGCCTTTTGGGTGAAACAAGTGTTGCGTCTCATAACTCCCATTTCGCAGTGCTTGCACGCTTTGTAGGTACTCCGGTTTTGGGGGGGTCTTTTCAGGAGTCCGTCATGAATGCAAAACATCAGTCTCTTTCGTCCCCCTTTCGCGGTCTGCTGTTGGCCGTGTTGCCTTTGTGTTGGCCGACGCTTGGCTTGGCGCAGTCTTCACCATCCACCGCAGAAAAAACGGAAATTCCGGTTGTTGGATCACCAAACAGCGCGTTTCCGCCGCCGCCGCCCTATTCTCTGACGCCTACGAGTCCGGTCACGGATCTCGGTCAAGGGGGGACTCCTTCTCAGCCCTCTCCAACCGAAAATGCGCCTATTCCACAGACGGGAACACCCGTGCAAACGCTGCCCGCTGCGGTTCCTCCTCCTCCCTATTCGCTGCCGTTCGGTTTGCGTCCGATCGTTCCCGTGACGGTGTTGCGCTTGGATACGGTGTTCGCGTTTTATCAGCAGAACCTCGCTGCGGCAGGACAAGAAGAACGCTGGGAACCTGGCTTCACGAGCGCGTTTCTTCCCACGATCGGGTACAAGTTCAATCCATCATGGATGGGCATTTTTCGCTTCGGCGTTGTGGGAAACAGACCTCCCCGAATCACGGGGGATGAAGCGGGCGCAGACAATTGTGAAGACACCACGACCACCGACGCTACAACGGGTCAACCGAAGACGACGTTGACCAAGTGTGGTGTGGCTTCGACGAACATGCTGATTGGGGGTTTCTATTCGCACAAATTTGCGAAGCACTTTCGGTTGTCTCTGTTTGCGGCAACCACGATTCCGGTTGGTTCAGGGGTCAGCAGTGCGAGCGAACCAGGCGCGAGTTTGGCCGAGGCGCCTGCGGGTCAGCTTTCAAGGTCTGCGCTCGACAATGTGATGTTTGCGGTGAACGACTGGGCACTGCTCGAAGGAATCGACTTGGCGTTCATTGGACATCGGTTGACGGTCCAGGCTGAAGTGACTCTGTTTCAGCTTTTCCGGGCTCGCAACGAAGCCGCAAATCCCGATACGTACAAGATCAATTTCACGACGGGTTTGCATGTCGGATATTTCGTCGCAAACTGGCTGTCTTTGGGGGCGGAGCTGCGGTATCAGCGGTGGTTGTCCGATCCGAAGTCGGTGGTGGCGGATGAAGGGAATGCAGACAAGGGGCTTCTGGTGCAGGGTTTGCGGCACAACTTGAGCGTGGGAATCGGGCCCCGTTTTCACATCAAGCTACCAGGAGGAAAATGGATTCGGCCTGCACTGGTGTACGAGCCTGGTTTGGCCGGACTCATGGCGACGCGGAAATATCATGTGGTGCAGGTGGACATCCCGATTCTGTTTTGAAGCGGGAGTGTCTTAGAACATGGGACAGACTACGGTTTTGCGTTGTCCGAGCAAAGGTAGGTGGCACCGGTCGAGTAACCGCAGTTCAAGTCATTGAAAGTCATTTGGCCGTTGTCGTATAGACCCCCGCCGCCTAGCCAGCAGCCGGGTGTGTAATCCCCGTTCGGTTCACCGTAAGTCGTGTCGCGCGCCCACCAAGCACCTCCATCAATGGCACGCCAGTTCGCCCCGCACGTGGTGTTTTTGGAGTTCATGACACACGAGGTGTAGTTGCCAGCCGCGAGTCCGTATACGCCGGGAACCGTCGCAAAGTAGCTCGCTCCGTACTTGGACCACATGGCGGTCATGTGGGCTTTGGTCCGCGCGACGACCATCTTGAGGCCCACCGCCGTACACGAATTTTGTTGGTCATAACGGGTGGTCGAAATGCCGCCTGACTTGATGGGATAGTACGTATATCCTCCTCCATCCGTCGTCATGTCGCAGAACACGGTCAGCGGTGCCGCAGAGCCACCACCATCGGGATCGATCGTGTAGTCGCCGTCTGTAGCCGAAGGCATTGCGTCTTTGATCGCTTTGCAACTGGTCGGGACCGTGCAGTTGACGACGACAGAAGTCACGGGCCCGTTGCCTACAGTACCGGCTTCTGTGCCGGAAGCGATGGCGCAAATACGTCCCTGCGGTTGGGTGCTGATGGTCACTGCATAGTTGCCGCCCACAGCAATGGGAGTCTGGAACGCGAAGGCACCATCCATTTGGACGGCCAAGTCATCCGCACCATTGTTTTGCAGCACAAGACCTGTTGCAGTGCCCAAGCCAGCGACTGTTCCGCCGACGGGGAATTTTGTCAGATCACAGGTCACAAGCACCGATGTGATGTTGGCTGTGGTCGCGGTTCCGGTTCCTGAAACAACCAGGCACGTTTGCGGAGGTTGAGCAGGCTGGGTTTTCACTGTGACAGCATAGGTGTTGCCCTTTTGTATCTTGGTATTGAACGTGAAAGCACCCGCAGCGTTCACAGCAAGATCCTCCTGACCGTTGAGCTGGAGGACGACCGAGCCGCCAGCCAGGCCGGTCAAATTGCCTCCGATGGAATAAGTCGGCGTCTCCGGGGGAGGCGGATCAGTTTGGTTTGTTGTGCCGTCACCGCACGAAGAAAGGGAAAAGGTTCCGAACGCACCGAAGGCGAGCAAACAAAGCGCAAGCGTTTTTTTCATGTTGTTGACCTCTGCATAGAAGTTTGGGAACTCAACTGTTCGTTTCAGCGTGGTGCGAGCAAGTCGTTGCGTTCTGCTTCGCCACGCCAGGGCTTTGGTCTGGCAGAAACCCCCAACTCACGAGCGTAACGCCGGGACTTCCGAATGCGCAAGTAGTGTCCTCGACCTCTTCTTTTGCCGTCGCAGCAATCCTATTTCTGCATGCGTTTGGCGCGTTTTGATCTCTCTTCCTAGTGCCGGAAAGAGGAGAGGGGGAATTGGTGGCGTGCCTACACAGGCGGATGGTTACTCTGTTTCTTCCTCTGTCTCGGCCCGTGCTGTTGTCAGGCAATTGACATTGACGGAGATTCCGGTCTCTTTGGTCGCGACTCCAGAACCAGAAGTCACCGTACATGCCCGTTTCACAGGTTGTGTCTTCACGGTGACGTTGTAATTGCCCCCCTCTGGGACTTCTTTGGAGAAGGTGAACGTACCCTCAACATTGATGGTCAGGTCATCTCCGCCATTGTTTTGAAGCACCAGGCCGGTGGCCCCATTTAGACCCATAACCATCACGTTTACGGGATAGGTGGTCAATTTGCAGACGACTTCGACAGACGTGACATTGATCGATGTCACTGTCCCCGATCCCGAAAACACATCGCAAGTCTGGGGAGGTTGAGAAGGTTGGGTCTTCACTGTGACTGCGTAGGTGTTGCCACGCAGGACTTTGGTATTAAAGGTGAAGGTTCCCGCAGCACTCATCGTGACGGTTTCTTGCCCATTCAGTTGGAGGACTACCGAACCGCCGCCTAGGCCCGACATCTTTCCTCCGATCGTGTAGCTGGGCGTTTCTGTCGGCGGTGGCGGTGTGTTGGTTGTGTTGTTGCCACAGGAAGAAAGCGCAAACGTCCCAAAGGAAGCAGCAAGCAGGCAAAGTGCAAGTTTGTTTTTCATGTTTCGGACCTCTGCATACAGGTTTGAGTGCCAGGCTGTGAGAGATGGTCACGCAAGAGCAAGTCCATTGCATGAACCCACTTCTGCTGTAGGGATTTGGTCTGGCTGCAAAACCCCGCTCAAAGAGCGTACGCCGAGGGCTTCTTTGCGTGCAAGTTGTTCATTGTCGATGTCTGTTGCCGTCGAGAACTCTCCACCTTTTCGTGGGATTCTGTTCCCGAGGTGACTTTCGTCACTTACCAACCTCGTGTCACGAGATAGATGTGGAAAAAGAAACGGGCGCACGGTACATGGTGGTCGTGGGTCCGGAGTCGAAACAATCGACCTGGAGGGTTACATGTGGAATCACAAGTTCGCAACGCTTGGTTTGTTGGCTCTGTTGAGCTGTAACCAGCAGACGGTTCAGACAGCGGCGTTGCCGCAAGGGGTGATCCTGGAAAAGGAGACTTTTGGCTCTGTGAAAGGGGATTTCGGGCCTCCGGTGGGGGAACCGATTGAAGCCGTTTTGACAGACCCTCCTTTTGTGCCCCCTCCTGTGAACCGGAAGGAACCTCGCAAGGTCATTGTGAAGATCGAAGTTCAAGAGATCGTCAGGCCAATTTCCGACGGTGTGAATTACACCTTTTGGACTTTCGGGGGTACGGTTCCGGGCAAGTTCATTCGTGTCCGTCAGGGCGATACTGTGGAACTGCATCTGCGAAATCATCCAGATTCCAAGATGCCGCACAACATTGACTTGCATGCGGTAACGGGTCCTGGTGGTGGTGCGGCTTCGACATTTACAGCACCGGGGCACGAATCGCAGTTCACCTTCAAGGCGCTGAATCAAGGGCTGTACATTTACCACTGTGCGACGGCACCGGTCGGTATGCACGTTGCGAACGGAATGTATGGTTTGATCTATGTAGAACCCCCAGAGGGGCTCCCTCCCGTGGACAAGGAGTTCTACATTGTGCAAGGGGACTTCTACACGGTTGGGAAGTACCGCGAAAAGGGCCACCAGCCGTTTGACATGCAAAAGGCGATCGAAGAAAACGCTACGTATGTGGTGTTCAACGGCACAGAAGGAGCGTTGCTCGGCGACAAATCGCTGAAGGTGAAAGTGGGGGAAAAGGTGCGGTTCTTCGTCGGAAATGGCGGGCCGAACTTGGTCTCCAGTTTCCATGTCATCGGCGAAGTGTTTGACCGCGTGTACACAGAAGGGGGAACCCGCTTTCAGGAAAACGTCCAGACCACGATCGTGCCTGCGGGCGGATCTGCGCTGGTCGAATTTAAGATGGAAATTCCTGGGACGTACGTGTTGGTCGATCACTCCATCTTTCGCGCTTTCAACAAAGGCGCGCTTGGGATGATGAAAGCGGAAGGATCGGAACGGAAGGACATCTATTCCGGCAAGGAAGTGGACTCCGTTTACGTGTCTGACAAGTCCACTTCTTCCGACGCTATTGCCAAGGCAGCCAAGTCTGCCGAAACCGGGAAATTGACCAAGCAAGAACAAATCGAAGCCGGAAAGGTGCTGTACTTGGGGACCTGTTCAACGTGCCATCAAATGGAAGGGCAAGGGATTCTCAAAGTGTTCCCACCGCTTGCCAAGAGCGACTATATGTTGGCGGACAAGAAGCGTTCGATCGAGATTCTGTTGAACGGTTTGAGCGGGAAGGTGGTTGTGAATGGTCAGGAATACAACTCTGTCATGCCTCCCATGAGTCACATGGCCGACGACGAATTGGCCAACATTCTGACGTATGTTCGCAACGCTTTTGGGAATGCGGGTGATGTGGTGTCAGTTGCCGAGGTGGCCGCTGTTCGGGGTGGAACAAAACGGTCGCCGGGCGCAGGCCACTAACCACCAGCAAAGAGTATCCAGCACATGCGTGGCTCGTGGCTCACTGTGTATGCAGCCGGTTGTCTGCTGGCCCAGTCTGCGCTGGCTGATACGGCTTTGTCCCAAAGCGAAGGGGGTTATGAGTCCCACGCGGTGTGGATTCCGGGAGGGCGTTTTCGGGCGGTGGTGGGACTCTCTTCCGATCCCAAAAAACAGGAAAAAGATGCGGTCCTAAAACCCTTTCAGATGGATCGCCTTCCCGTCACAAACGCCGACTATCTTTCTTTCGTCAAAGAGAATCCCCGCTGGCAAAAGGGGAACGCCCCCAAGCTGTTTGTCGATGAGCAGTATCTCGCTCACTGGGAGGGTTCCCTTTCTTTGGGGGCGAACGTGGAGGGTGAACAGCCCGTCACGCAAGTCAGTTGGTTTGCTGCACGCGCATACTGCAAATCCAAAGGGGGGCGTTTGCCGATGGAAAACGAGTGGGAATTTGTTGCAGCGGCCAGCGATGCCAAGTGGGATGCTCGGCAGGACCCGTCTTGGAGAAAACAGATTCTGGATTGGTATGCAAAGCCGAACCCGGCGAAACTTCCCAAAGTAGGACAAAGCCATGCCAATCTGTACCAGGTTTTTGATTTGCATGGCCTGGTTTGGGAATGGGTGGAAGATTTTGGTTCGACGATGATGGGGGGAGATTCCCGTGACACAGGGGGAAGCGATCGCATGTTGTTTTGTGGCGCGGCGGCAGTTGGCGCGGGTCAGAAAAATGACTATGCAAGCTTCATGAGGTATGCGTTTCGGAGTTCTTTGAAAGCGCGCTATGGGGGCCGCAATCTTGGCTTTCGTTGTGCAAAGGATGCGCCTCTGAACATGGATGGCGCGGCAAAAATAGGGAGGTGAGGCGATGCGGTGGCTATTGCTTTGCGCGTTGACATTGTGTTTCTGCCAAAAACAAAAAACAGAAGATCCGGCAGTCGCGAAAGTTGCTGAGCACGCAGCAGTTCTCGACGTGAAAGGGGGACCTGGCGAAGCCAAGAAAGCTGCGCTTGGGGGTGAGTCTCTGTATCAACTGCAATTCGCACTCACAGACCAGGATGGGAAGACGGTCACGCTGGATTCCCTTCGTGGACAGCTGGTGATTGTGAGTATGTTCTATGCGCACTGTCCGAATGCCTGCCCGATGCTGTTTCATAAGACCAAGACTCTGGAACAGAAGTTGTCGGACGCAGAACGAAAACAGGTCCGCGTGTTCCTGGTCAGCCTTGCGCCGGATGTGGACACAGACAGCGTGCTCAAAGGTCTCGCCAAAAAGCTTGAGGTGGATGAAACCCGTTGGCGCTTTGCTCGCACAGACGAAAAAAATGTGCGGGAGTTGGCTGCTGTGTTGGGAATAAACTATCGGAAACTGGACGATGGGAATTACAACCATTCGTCGGTGTTGACCCTCCTGGATAGAAGCGGAGTTGCTGTGGCCAAGATGGAGGGTTTGGCCGAACCAGTCGAGCCTCTTTTGGAGCGAATCCGAACGGAATTGGCTCGTCCCTCGCAAAAGTAATCCCCCCTTTCGCGCGTTTTGATTGTCCTGTTGACCTCGGGACAAAGGATGTGTAAAACGTGCGCGGCTTTGACGGCCTTCGCCGTCTCGTTTCCGAACCGTTCTGCTTTTTCTGAGGCAACCATGGCAAATACCTACGATACGTCAGACCTTCGCAAGGGGCTCAAAATCATGATGGATGGGGCACCCTTTATCGTCGTTGAGGCGCAGTTTGTGAAGCCGGGCAAGGGTCAGGCTTTTACGCGAACGCGCATGAAGAACCTTCTGACCGGGGGTGTGATCGAGCGCAACATCCGATCCGGCGAAAAAATGGATGCTGCGGATGTCGAGGATCGCGCCTCCACGTTCCTTTACAAAGAGGGGGACGACAGCTTCGTGTTCATGGACAAACAGACTTATGACCAAATCGGCGTTCCGGGAGATACGGTCGGGGAAGATTGGCAGTTCATGAAGGAGAACACGGACGTGTCGCTGACGTTTTACAATGGGCGCGTGATTTCCGTGACGCTGCCGAACTTTGTCGAATTGCGCGTGACACACTCGGAACCGGGCGTGAAGGGGGACACGGCGAACAACGTGACCAAGCCCGCAACCCTCGAAACAGGGGCTTCGATCGCAGTGCCTCTGTTCGTCAATGAAGGGGACATGATTCGCATCGATACGCGCGACGGTGTTTATCTGGAGCGAGTCCGAGGTTGATTCCCAAACCGACCGAGCGCACAGGTCGTTTGGTTCGGGTGTCTGCACAGTCCCTTCTTGTGGATGTAGGGGACTGTCTGGGGTCCTTCGTTCCTGCCTGTGATGTGTCTTCCCTTTGTGCGGGAGATTTTGTGTCTTTGTCGCTGCATGGCGAAACGGAATCGTCATGTAGGGTTGTAGACAACGTAGCACTTCTGGCGCGCCCGGAAGGGGTCGGAGAGGGCTTTCCTTCTTTGAACGGGGACTATCTCCGTATCAATCGAGATCGCCGTCGGCAGTTGCTCGTGCAGCGCGCCAACATTCTGGCAGAGATTCGATGTCATTTTGCGGAGCGGAACTTCTTAGAAATTGAGGCTCCGATCGTAGTCCCATCCCCTGGTTTGGAATTGCACCTGCAAGGGTTTTCAGTTTCGGATGCTACAGGAGGAGTCGCCAGGAAATATCTGATCACGAGTCCAGAGTACCAATTGAAACGGCTCCTCTGCGCGGGATTTCAACGGGTGTTTGGTTTGGGAAAGGTGTTTCGCAGTGGGGAAGCGGGACCATGGCACAATCCAGAGTTTACGATGCTGGAATGGTACCGTGCGTATGAGGGTTGGGAAGAAGTCGCACAGGACGTTGCCACGTTGTGCAATCGGCTTGCGACATCGCTTTACGGAGACCCCTGTTTTGTTCGTCACATCGACGGAAAACCGCACCTGGTCGATCTGTCTTTGCCTTGGAAAACGCAAACGGTTCGGGAGGTCGTTCGGGAGCACGCCGGAATCGATCTGCGCGGAGATGAAACGGTTGAGGAACTTCTTTCCAAAATGAGGGAAGCGGGTTTGCGGATTCCCCAACCCACGCGGACTTCGGAAAGCGGAGAACCGATTTTTGCGTGGGATGACTTGTTTTTTTCTGTTTTTTTGGACCATGTGGAACCCAAACTGGCGACGGTGGATGCGGTTGACAGGAAGGACTCCCAAGGTGTGGTAAGGCCGGTCATCGTTTGTGAATGGCCTGCTCCGTTGTGTGCTTTGGCGCGAAAAAAGAATGGAAATCCGGCAGTAGTTGAAAGATTCGAGGCTTATGTTGGGGGTCTGGAACTGTGCAACGGTTTTGGGGAACTGTGCGATCCACGGGAACAACGGGACCGATTTGTGCGGGATGTGGCGGAACGACAAAAAAGGGGGCTCCCGGAATATCCCATAGACGAACGCTTTTTGGATGCGCTGCGCGAAGGAATGCCGCCTTCGGGAGGAGTCGCGCTCGGGGTGGATCGTTTGCTGATGTTGCTTCTGGATGTGTCGCACATTCGGGATGTGTTGCCGTTTGCATTCGATGAACTGTAGTGCATGAAAAAGGGTTGACACGCGCCCACAGTGTGCGCAACGGTGCAGACGTTTGCGAGCCGAGTGCTCATTCCGTCAACCACGACAAGATCGAAGGAGTCCAACATGTCCACACATACTGAAGCCACTCCCGCCTCTTTTCCCTATCCTCCAGTGATTCCGTATTTGACGCTGTCCGACGCAACTGCGGCGCTGTCCTGGTATAAGCGCGCGTTTGATGCAGAGGTCAAAGACCTGCATTACGCAGAGGATGGAAAGCGGGTGATGCACGCGACGGTGCTTGTGGCGGGGGGCGTGGTGATGCTTTGTGATGAGTTTCCAGAATTCATGGGAGGACGGAAACAGAATCCGATGGAATTGGGAGGCTCTGGAGTGACTGTGCAGATGCACCTTTCCAATGTGGATGCGGTTTGGGAAAAAGCGGTCGCTGAGGGGGCTCAGGTCGAGATGCCGTTGGCCGACCAGTTTTGGGGCGATCGGTATGGGGTGCTGCGCGACCCGTTTGGACACAGATGGGCGCTTTTCACACACAAACCGGCACCGGAGCACATGGGCAAGACCTGGTAAATCCGACGCGGCTTTTTGAGGACCGATTTGGGGGGGCTGCTTTCTGTGTGAGATTCGAGACGCAGCCACCGGCACACTGACTCATAGCCGTCGGGGGCGCGGCTAGATATCCGCTTGTGGTCGCCCGGTTTTTGATACGCTGAATGGCATGTCAATAGGCCAGTACGTGGTGTCCTCTCTCTTGAGTGTGGTGATCAGTGCCTCGACGGTGATGGTCATGCACTTGTATGTCACTCCGAAATTGCCGGTCGCGACGGTTGAGGTTCCGCAGATTTCGGGTCTCACCGTCGAACAGGCGCGAGCGATCACGGAACCGCTGGGTCTTTTGCTGGTTCTCGACGGGGAAAAGATCCCAGAGGCGGACAAGGTGCAAACGGGTTCGCTGTTTGAACAGAGACCTCTCAAGGGATCGAGGCTGATACATGGGGGAGAGGTTCATGCCTCTGTAGCCATTCCTCCTCAACTTTCGACCGTACCTGCGCTTGTCGGACAAAACCTGACTGCGGCAGAGCAACAGATTCAGGCTGCGGGGCTTCGTTTGGGGGTGGTTACGGAGGAGGTTTCTGCGACGCTGCCGCCGGGCCAGGTGATTTCGACGCGGCCCGTTGCTGGGGAAAAACTGCGCAAAAACGATTCAGTCAGTTTGGTGGTGTCCAAAGCGCAAGAACAGTTCGATTTGCCGTCGCTGAGAGGTCGATCGTTGGGAAGCGCCAAAGCACAACTTGAGCAACTGGGTCTAGTGCTTGGGGATGTTCGGAAGGGGACAGACGACAACGCGGCGGACGGTGTGGTGCTGCGTCAAAACCCACCGGCGGGCACCAAAGTCCAAAAAGGCCAAAAAGTTGATTTGACGATCAACGACTAGCCCGACGCCCCCGTCCATCCACGACAGAAGCCAAAAGGAGTGCGTTCATGTCCACCGAAGAGACACAACCATCTGACGAAGCACAGACGCCGAAAGAAGTTGAGCCAAAACCGGCACGGCGTTCTTGGGTGAAGTGGGCGCTTTTGGGTGTTGGGGGGGTTTTGGGGGTTCTGTTTGCGACGTTTCTGATTTTGGGTTTTGCGGTGGATTTTGGGGGCATCGCGCACAAGCGAGTCGTCGCTGCGTTGCCAATGGTGAAACAGAAACTCGGACGCGAAGTGACGGTTGGGAAAATCAGTTTGAAGTTGCTTCCGTCGGTGCGCTTGCGGGTAGAGGACATTCAGATTCAGGGACAACCGGGCAAAACAGGGGTGCTTGCAGAACCTCTGTTGCAGATTGGCAGCGTCGAGGCGGTGGTGAAAGTGTGGCCAGCGGTTCTGTCATTTGGGCGGCGAATCGTCGTGACCAAAATCGAAATTTCCAACGGAAAGGTTCAGGTCGCACGGCTTACAGGTGGGCGTTTGTCGTATGAAGATGTGCTCGATCAATTGGCGACGCAGCCCAAGGACGACACGCCGCTGACCGAGGCTGAAATCGATCGTTTGGCGGGAATTGCGATCGAGCGGGCGGCTTTGCAACAAAGCAGTGTGTGGTTTCACGATTTGTCGGGGCCAAAACCGGAACCGCCGCTGAAAATCGACGCGATTGAGCTGCAACTTCTGGACGGACAACTGTTTGGGGAAAGCAAACTGTCGCTGAAAATGGCGCTGTTTCAACTGACGCAGAATTTTCACTTGTCGATGGTGGTGGGACCGTTGCCGCGCGATCTGAAACCGGAACCGAGCTGGACGGTGCTGAGGAAGCTGGAATTGAAACTGGATCGCTTCCAAATTGAACCGCTGCTCCAGTTTTTGCCGGATTCGACGGGAACGTCGTTGGATCGGGCGCTCGTCGAGGCGGACCTTCTGGTTCAGTCCCCCAAGGACAGCGGGAAACTGTCGGTCACGGGCAAAGCAGGTTTGCGGGGGTTGCAGCTTCGGGATTTCGGCGCGCCGGCCAAGGCATACAGCCAATCCAAGGGGCAACCGACGGACGTGTCGGCGTTTGCGAATGTGGAACTGTCGATGCTGTCGGGCGACATTCGCGTGGACCGAGCGCGGCTTGACATTGCGAACATGAGCGTCACGGCTGAGGCGGATTTGCGCAATTTGTGGAAAAGCCCGGCGGTGCATTCGCTGCGCGTTTCCTCGACGGGGCTGAAGCTCGAGCGGTTGCTCGCGATGTTGCCCAAGACGACGTTGCCCGATGGGATGGATGTGCAGGGGCCACTCGCGGTAGCGGGCTCTGCGTCAGGAACACCGACGGCAGCGACGGTGAACCTGGGTGTGGATCTGGGCGGAGCGACGCTGGTTTTGCCGATGTTGCGAAAGCCGGCGGGGATGCCGTTTCATTTTGGGCTTGCGGGCGCGCTGAGCGATGCGCGCTTCAAACTGGAACGGTTTGGTCTGGTTCTGGGGCCGTTGTCGTTGCTGTTGCACGGGGATTTCAAAAGCAACCAGGATGTGGATCTGACGCTGGACAGCGGAACGGTGGATCTGGACAAACTCTTGCGGCTTTTGCCGACGGTGAGTGAAGGGATGGCGTCGGGGAAAAAGAAAAAGGGACCGACGATCGACGGAGATTTGAGGATCAGCGGCTCGATGTCGAAGAAGGGAGATGTTTTTTCGGCACAAGCCAAAGTGAAGATGCAAAACGCGAACTTCGAGCAAGACGGCGCGGATTTGTCGGGCTCAGCGGATTTTTCGGCAGAAGTCAAGAAAACTCCGACAACATCGTCGGTGGATGCACATTTGGATTTGACCCAGGCTGCGCTGCATGTTTCGGGCAGCGTGGACAAAAACCGGGGTGTTCCGATGCGCCTCGCGCTGTCTGCCCAAAAGAACGACTCGTCGGTGCAGATCAAACAGGCGCAGCTTGAGTTGCCGGGCGGACTTGTGCGCTTGGTTGGGAGCGCGGATTTGGCGAAAAAGCACTTGGACATGAAAGTGCCGCTGGTGGATTTGGACCTGTCGAAGCTGTCTCGAGTGATTCCGTCGCTCGCGGAAACCGCTGGCGGAGGTCTTCTGGACAGCAAAGTGACTTTTTCGCTGAGTGTGGCGGGGAACCCGGAACGGCTGGATTCCGTCAGCGTGAAGCTTGACACGTTCAAAATGCAGGTGGCCGGCGGAACTGTCGTCGGTGGGGCCAGTGTGACAGGTCTTTCCGAACCCAAAAAAGCGAGTTTCGACTTTTCGGCGGACTACCTGGATTTGGACAAAATTCTCGGCGAAAAAAAGGCGGGCGACGACGAGGATTCCACACCGAGCAAAGAGGTGGAGGTACCGAAGTTTCTCAAACGCCTCGAAGCGGACGGGAAAATCAAAGTGGCCTCGGGGAAACTCAAAGGTCAGAGCATGAAGGATTTTGTGCTCGAGGCGGCGCTGTCAGGTGGCAAGTTGCTGCTGCGCGTGTTTCGGATTCAGGCGCTTGGTGGAAACATTCTTCTGTCGGGGACGAACTTTGATTTGGGTCCGAGCAAACCGCGCTTTTCGATCAAGGCGAAGCTCGACAAGGTGGATGTGCAGCAGGCGATTTCGTTCAAGTCGCGCGATTTGGCCAAAAAACTGCAAGGACGAGGTTCGGTGGACCTTTCGGCAGACGGGCAGGGGTTGCGGTGGGAAGACATTGCGCCTCGGATTGTGGGGCAGCTCGATATGGGGCTGACCGACGGAAAGTTGACGACGGCAAAGCTTGGGTCGCAGCTTGTTGGGCCACTTTTGCAACGGGCAGGTGTGGGGCAACAAACGGGCGACGAGCGAGAGATGTCGATGAAGAATTTGACGGCAAACTTCCGCATCTCGGATGGTCGGATGCACACGACAAAACCGATGGTCTATCAAACGGAACAGGGTGGAATTCAACTGACGGGTTCGATTGGTCTTGACAAAACCTTGGATTTGTTGGGGGACCTGCAACTTCAGCCGCAGGTGGTTTCGGCGATGACGGGCGGAAAATTGGTTCCGGCGGCACCGGTTCCGGTTGCGTTGCGGATTTTGGGATCGCTGAACCAGCCTCAGTTTCAATTGGCCGATCCGGTGAAAACCGTCGCGGCGCTTGTGTCGGGAATCGCCAAAGGTCGAGGTCAGGAATTTCTGAATCAACTTGGGGGACAAAAGGCGGGCGGCGCTTTGGGTGGTGCGCTTGGCAATGTCTTGTCAGGCCAGAAAAACGCTGGGCAGGGCGGAGGTTTGCCGTCGAGTTTGCCGGGTAAACTGCCGACGAATTTGCCGTCAAGTTTGCCATCGGGCCTGCCGGGAACTCAGCCTCAAACGAACACGAGTCAGCCAGCGCAACCGGGTGTGCAGCAACTTCAAGATGCGCAAAAGCGCCTGCAACAGGGCGGGGGTTTGCCCGGTTTGTTCCGTCGCTGATTTGCGTTCGTTTCTTCGCCTGATCCGTTACGCTTTTCCCACTTTTGGCGTTTTTCTGCACCGGCAATACCGGCAACTCCATCAACCCTTTCGTCGAGGAAACCATGCTTGGACTCATGCAAGACCGTCCGTTGCTCATCACTTCGCTTGTCGAATACGCGGCGAGTGTTCACGGGGACACAGAAATCGTGTCTCGGCTGTCCGACGGGACGCATAGGAGCAATTGGCGCACGATTCATTCGCGCAGCAAAAGACTCGCGAAGGCGCTGCTTTCACACGGGGTAAAACCGGGCGATCGAGTCGCGACGCTGGCGTGGAACAGCCATCGGCATTTGGAGCTGTATTACGCGGTTTCGGGCATCGGAGCAGTGCTCCATACGGTGAATCCTCGTCTGTTTCCAGACCAGCTCGCGTACATCTTCAATCACGCCGAGGACACCTGGCTGTTTTTTGATGCACTGTTTTTGCCGTTGGTCGAAAAACTGCGGTCGCATCTTCCGTCGGTGAAGCACTACGTTCTTTTGACCGATGAAGCGGGTGCGCACGGAGTGCCGGGTGTGTCGTCGTATGAGGCGCTTCTGGCTGACCAGAACGACGATTTTTGTTGGCCGGTGTTCGACGAAAATACGGCGGCGTCGCTGTGTTACACGTCAGGGACGACGGGGAATCCAAAAGGGGTGCTGTATTCGCATCGCTCGACGGTGCTTCATGCGTTGGCGTCGTGCATGTCGGATGTTTTGGGTCTGTCGAATCGAGACAGCGTGTTGCTGATCGTGCCGATGTTTCACGCTTGCGGGTGGGGCGTGCCGTATTCGGGGGCGATGGTGGGGGCGAAATTGGTGTTTCCGGGGGCTGCCCTCGACGGGGCGAACGTGTGCGAATTGTTGCAGCGCGAGGAATGCACGCTTTCACTCGGGGTTCCGACGGTGTGGTTGGGCCTTTTGGCTCACCTAGACTCACATCCCGGCGCAAAACCGAGCAAGCTTCGTCGGGTGCTTGTTGGCGGTTCGGCGGCGGCGCGTTCGCTGATTTCGCGGCTCGAAACGGAACTGGGCGTCGAAGTTCTGCACTTGTGGGGCATGACGGAAATGAGTCCGGTGGGAACGGGGGCGCTGAAACCGAGAAACTGGGATTCGCTCAGCGCAGACGAGAAAATCGACGTGAAACTGAAGCAGGGACGAATCATGTGGGGCGTGGATTTGAAAATCGTCGATGAGGCGGGGAAGGCGTTGCCACGCGACGGGAAAGCGTTTGGGATGGTGAAAGTGCGGGGGCCGTGGATTGTGAAAGAGTACTTTCGCAACGACGCTGGCCGGACGCTGGATGACGAGGACTATTTTGCGACGGGAGATGTCGCAACGCTCGACGCTGACGGTTTTATGCAGATTACGGATCGAGCCAAAGATGTCATCAAAAGCGGAGGCGAGTGGATTTCGTCGATCGAGTTGGAAAACGCGGTGCTCGCGCATCCGTCGGTTCACGAGGCTGCGGTCATCGGTGTGGCGCATCCGACTTGGATGGAACGACCGCTTTTGCTGGTGGTGCAAAAGCCTGGCGAGCAGGCGACGCGCGAGGAGCTTTTTGCGGTGTTGTCGCAGAAAGTCGCCAAATGGTGGATGCCCGACGAAATCCTGTTTGTGTCGGAACTGCCTCACACAGCGACGGGAAAACTCAACAAACTCAAGCTGCGCGAGCAGTATCGCGATTACAAACTGCCGGACTGACTGCTGTGTCCGTCGGTGTGCTGGAATGCGTCGAGTCTTTCCACGTCGGAGAGAGCGCGTCTGCAAACAGTGCGTCGAGCATGGCGTCGATTTCTGGGTCCACTGCAAGCTTGGTGGTTTTGGGGGAAGAAGCGGGACCGCTGACAAGGTGTTCAAGGCGCATGCGGTCTCTGGTATGACCGGTTTCTCGACGGGTCAAATTTCCAGCGGCGTTTTTTTTTCTGAACGGGCGCACTCGTCGGTATCTTGTGACCCCTTTTTCTTGATTTAGGGGAAGAGTGCAAACGATGGGTCGTGTGATTGCCGTTGCCAACCAAAAAGGCGGCGTTGGAAAAACCACCACGAGTGTGAACCTGGCCGCGTCGCTGGCGGAGTTGGGCCAAAAGGTGTTGCTGATCGATTTTGATCCGCAAGGGAACGCTTCTTCGGCGCTGGGCTTTGTGCGCGGTTCCGTCGAGCAGGGGATTTATCACGCGCTGATTGACCAGGTGTCGCTGCGCGAATTGACCCAACTGACGGTGCTGGACACGTTGTGGCTTCTGCCATCGACGGCGGATTTGGCGGGGGCCGAGGTGGAACTGGTGAACACAGACCGGCGTGAGTGGCACTTGCACGATGCGCTCGCGGAAGTTCGGAATCGGTACGATGCGATTTTTGTCGATTGTCCTCCGTCGCTGGGTCTGCTCACGTTGAATGCGCTCGTGGCTGCGGACGGAATTTTGACGCCGATGCAGTGCGAGTACTTTGCGCTGGAAGGCTTGTCGTACCTTTTGTCGACGCTCGAAAAAGTACGCGCGCTGTGGAATCCAGGTTTGGAACTCGACGGAATCGTGCTGACGATGGTGGATGCGCGGACGAGTTTGATGCAGCAAGTCGAAAACGAAGTGCGCGGCCATTTTGGGGAAAAAGTGTTTCGGACGTTGGTGCCGCGAAACATTCGCCTGTCCGAGGCACCGTCCCACGGTTTGCCGATTCACAAGTACGATCCGGCGTCGCGGGGAGCGCATGCCTACACCCAATTGGCGAAGGAATTTCTGGGACGGGCGGACGCGAGACTTCATCCCTCGCAGACGAGCGAAATCGTCGAAGGAGCGCGCTAGACCATGGACAAAAGAAAGCCGCTCGGGCGTGGGTTGGGGGCGTTGATTCCAAACGTGTCGGTGGCTGTACACAATTCGCCTCAAGGGATGTCGGACAGCGGGGCAAATGGAAAGCAGCCGACGGCTCGCCGCGAGTTCTTTTTGTGTCCGATTGAAGAAATCGCACCGGCAGCGGACAACCCGAGGCAGCGGTTTGATGAGCAGCGGCTAGAGGAATTGGCGGCGTCGATTCGGGTGCAGGGCCTGCTTCAACCGCTGGTGGTTCGCACGAGGCAGCCGGGCGACCAAGCGAGCCGCGCGAGTTTCGTGCTCATTGCGGGGGAAAGGCGATGGCGGGCGGCGCAAAAAGCGGGCCTCAAAGACGTGCCGGTCGTGGTCAAAGAAGTCAGTGCGTCGCAGGCGTTTGAGCTTGCTCTCGTCGAGAACATTCAGCGAGAAGACCTAAATCCAATGGAAGAAGCCGAGGCGTATCGGAGACTTTCGGACGAATTTGGGTACACGCAGGAAGAACTGGCCCGGCGCGTCGGGCGAGAGCGGGCCACGGTCGCCAATTCGCTGCGGCTTCTGAAATTGCCAGAGCGTGTTCAGACGCAGGTCGCGTCGGGAAGTTTGGCGATGGGCCATGCTCGCGCGTTGCTCGGGCTTGGAGATGTCTCTGCGATGGAGGAAACGGCGGAGCGCGTGGTGAAAAAAGCGCTGTCGGTTCGCCAGACGGAAGAGCTTGTGCGCAAGGCCCAGAACGCGCTTGGTCAGAAACCGAAAAAAAACAAGCCGGAGGCGTCGTCAGCGTCGGTGCGCGATGTCGAACAACGTCTGCAACATGCGCTCGGTACGCGGGTGAAGTTGCGACAGCAAGACGGGCAGCGCGGCGTGATCGAGGTGCATTATCTGTCGCTGGATCAGTTGGACGGCTTGCTGCTGCGTTTGACCGGCGAATGTCCCGAGCAGACCAGCGCACATTGAACCGTTGGGAAAGGGTCATCCACCCAAAATGGCTCGAAGGATGCCTCGGTTTTCTTGGCCGACGGGCGCGATGTGTCGGGTGGCAGGTTCGACACCGCTTTCCACCTCTGCCAGCGTCGGCAAGGGTGGCAAAAAAACGCTTCTTCTTGCCGGTTTGTGAAGCGACGCGAGCGCAAATTGCACGGCCTTGGGAACGGCCTGCGTGGGTTTGGCTTCGACCTCTGCCCGTTCGTCGGTCGCCGCAGTTTTTGCGTGCGCTTGTTTTTCGGTTGGGGTGCCCGGCGAAGGGTTGTGCGTATTGTCTGGCGCAAGGTCTTGCGCAAGGTTTGGTACGTCGCTTTGGGCCACCAGCGTCGGGTCATAGGCCGGATCGGCAACGGAATCGCGGAAGCCCTGAGCGATCTCGTCGAGCACCTCGGCTTGCGTCGCGACATCTTGGAAAATCTGCCAATCCGCAAGCAGGGCCAGTGGCTCGGCAAAGTCCTTTTCGCTGCCCATCAGAGCATCTTAAAGGTTTCCGAGAAGGTTTCCGAGCGCGCCGTTTCAAGCTTTGGGAAGCGAAAAAAGGTCCTTCCGATGTTCCCTGGCCAGGTCGAGGTCGCCCGAGACTTTGAGGAGCAGGTTGAGCGTATCTTCGACGAGCTGAGGCGTCAGCGTTTTGGCACCGAGCACCACAAGCGCGCGCGTCCATTCGAGCGTTTCAGCGATGCTGGGCTTTTTCTTCAGGTCGAGTGTGCGCAGACGCTGCACAAGGCGGACGATTTCTTGCGCGAGCTCTGTTTCGACTTCGGGAAGCCGACTTCTGACAATTTCGAGTTCCTGTTCCGTGTTCGGAAAATCCACATGCAGATATAGGCAACGTCGTTTCAGCGCATCGGTCATTTCGCGCGTGCTGTTCGAGGTCAACACCACCAACGGAACATGCTTGGCGGTCAGCGTGCCGAGTTCGGGAATCGTGACCTGAAAGTCGGAAAGGACTTCCAGCAAAAAGGCTTCAAACTCGGCTTCCGCGCGGTCCACTTCGTCAATCAGCAAGACCGACCGCTTGGGCGCACGCAAGGCTTTGAGGAGCGGGCGGGCGAGCAAAAAACGCTCGGAAAAAAAGGCGTCCTGGTGCTTTGCAATTTGCTCGACAGCCTCGGAAAGAGACGCCGTTTCGGAAAACAATTCCCCGATTTTGTCGCGCAAAATTTGGGTGTAAAGAAGCTGCTTGGGATAGGCCCATTCGTACAGTGCCTTGCCCTCGTCAAGCCCCTCGTAGCACTGAAGCCGAAACAGCGTTGTGTCGAGGGCCTGGGCAAGCGCCTTGGCCAGCTCGGTTTTGCCGCACCCGGCGGGGCCTTCGACCAAAAGGGGTTTGCCGAGCCGTTCCGCCAAAAACACACAGGTCGCAATCTGCCCACTCGGGACATAACCCTTGGATTTGAGCCGCGCCGCGACCTCTGCAATCGAATCAAACATGGGCAAGACTCTATCCCGTTCGCACAAAGAAACGTGGCCCGAAGGTTAGAAGTCGTCGTCGTCGTCCTTGCCGCCTTTGATCGACTGCATCAGCTTGAGCGCTTCTTTCACCTTTGGATGGTTCGGGTTGTTGGAAAGAAGCTGCATGACTTTGCGGCACGTATCTTTGGCCAAGCGCGGATTTTTGGTCGCAAGGCTCCGAGCCTGGGCCAGAAGTTGGTCCGCCTGTGCCTCTTTGGCCGGATCGCCACCCGGTGTTGTGGGCCTCGCGCCGCTGGCTTTGGCCTGCATCGCCGAAATTTTTGGCGCAAGGAAACCCGACAAACCGCTGCCGAGCCGTCGGTCGGAGGTCTGCGCGGTCTGATACGCCAAAAGCGCGTCTTTTGGATTCGACGCCTCGGATTTTGCGCCTCGTTCAACCTGCACTTTTACGTCCTGGATGTCTTTGATCGTCGCTGCGGCTTTTGGATGCTTGCTGGCCTGAAGCGCGGAAATCGCCCCCGCAAAATCGCGATTCTTGTACGCCGCCGCCGCCTGTTTGTTCGTCTCGAGGTCGCCGCCCCCAGCCGCTTTTGGCGGTTCACTCTTTTTGACGACCGGCTCGGCTTTTTTGACGACCGGCTCGGCTTTTTTGACGACGGGTTCCGGTTTTTCCGGTTTTTCCGGCGGGGCTGCTTCGACCACTTCCTCGGGTTTTGCGCTGGCGACGCGGGTTTTCAGTTCCAGCAATTCCGGGCTTTCCGGGTCCAGATCCAGCCCTTGCGTGACCTTGGCAAGGGCAGCGGCCTGGTCGTTTTTCAGCAGCGCGTTGGCCTCAGCAATCAGTGTTTTGACCGCTTCGCGCCGCGCCGTTCGGACCTGCGCCTGCGCGTCCTCGTACATCGTCGAGTCTTTGGGGATTTTCTCGTACTCTTTCAGCGCGTCCAGATACTTGCGGTCATCCAGCGCCTGCGTCGCACTTTTGAACGCCGCCAGGTGCGGGACTTCTTTTTCGCACTGTTCCAAATACCGTTTCACCATCGCCGAGTCCGGCGCTTTTTCCGCGATGGCTTGGAAGTTCTTTTTCGCTTCCTCAAATCGGTTCGTCTGAAAATCGCTCACCGCTTTGGTGTACAGCGCCAGCACATCATCGAGCGACTTGCTGCTGCCCGAGGACCGCAGCGCCGACGTCACACCCAAACCGATCACGCCAAACAGAAACGCACCGCCGAGCACGCCCAGGTACAGCGTCCGTTTGCGCGCATCGTTCAAAAACGCCAGGGGCCCCTGTGGCGCTCCCTCCCCGCTCATCGGCACCGAACTCGATTGCAACGACGCCGGGGTTCCTGTCGCCATCGGGGCCTGCACGCCGCCGGTTCCCATCGGCATTTGGGGCGGCATGGGCTGCGGCGGAAAACTCTGCGGATACGCCGGCTGCGGCGGAAAACCCCCCGGACCGGGGCCAGCATACGAGCCCATCTGCGGCTGCATCATCTGCGGCTGCATCATCTGCGGCTGCATCATCTGCGGCTGCATCATTTGCGGCTGCATCATCTGCGGCGGCTGCATCATCGGCGGGGGCTGCTGAACCATTGGAGGCGGTTCCGCCTGCGCTCTGGACGGCGCGTGTTCAAAACGCATCGTTGTGTTGCCGATTTCGATCTGGTCGTTGTCAAAAAGTTGCGCTTCGGTTTGGCGCTTCCCGTTGACCATGCTCCCGTTTGGCGAGCCCATGTCCTGCATCCGATATCCGTTGCCAGACATGTGGATTTGCAGGTGTCTGCGAGACACGGCGATGTCCGCCACGATCAGCATTTGGTCCGCGCCGCGACCGATGGAAGTCGTCGTGTTTTTCAGCTCGAACGTCTTGCCCTGGTCGTTGCCGCTGATGACGCGCAAAAGACCGTATTTCCCGCTCGGAGGCGCCCCCGCCGTGCCTCCCGCGCCGCCCGCCGGCCCGCCGCTTCCGCCCCCCACCGCACCGCCAGCGGGTCCGGGAGAAGCCATCCCGAGCACATCGACACTCGGGCGGTCATGCACCACGCCGGGCCGATTGGAAGGAAACATCGAGGGCGGAAATACCGATTCAGGCTTGGAGGAAGGTGTGGCCGACATCACGCGCAGTGTATCAACTCGCGATGCGTCGTTCCAAGTGACAAACACCCATGCGCGCCCGCTTGCCGGTAAAATGGCCTCGTGATTGGTTGCCCGCCTGGCTTCTACAAGTCCGTTCACCCCGGTTTCGTCTTTTTCGAGCCTCCCGACGAACTCGCGCTTCTGCCCATTCGCTACACCGAGAAAAGAGCGCCCGTTGTGCCGCTGCGGCAAATCGTCAGCGAATACTGCGCCGAGCACGACGAACTTGTGCCCCTTCAAGCCTCCGTTCCCGAGGATTTTGTGACGGCGGAAGGCGAATACGCTGCGCAGACCGCTGTATTGGTGAAAAAAGACGATCAAGTTGGGTACATCCACATTGCGGTGGTGTTCGGCGACGACTCTGCCGACGTGATCGAAGCCCCTGTTTTTGCCGAGGGTGCCTTCGAGAGCACCGCGATCTTGGTTCGGCAGCTTGCGTACACCGCGCGGCTCGGGCTCGGGTATCGAAAGCGGCGATATCTGTACACGCCTCCCGTCGGTTTTTTCCGCGTGACCCAGGACTTGGCCACCCGTTTTTATCCGCCGACCTTCCCCAGAGAGCGCGGCATGCTCGTCGTCTATCCCGCAGTGCCCAAAACGATGTCGCCCGCTGCGTTGTGTGCCTCACTCGTCGAACGGCACCGTCGAGCAGGCCGCGTGTTTGAACCCGACGCACCCGAAACGCCCCTCACGTCCGATTTCGGTTTGCACGGTTTGGCGTATGGCCTGTCTGCTCCGGCCCCCGATGTGGCGGGTCAGACGGGCCGACGGTGGTTACAGGATTTGCTGATTTTTGCCGACGCCCACTACCTGTATTTGCTGTCCTTCGAGAGCACCCAGGCCACCGACCGAGCCGCGTTTGCGACCCTCTTGTCCAAGGTGGCCCGTTCCGTCCGACCGTTGCCCGCCCCGCCCCAACACGAACAAGCCCAAGCCCCCTCCAAACCCCCAAAAGACGTATCGATGGATTGGTGAGTTGGGGATTGGTGAGTTGGGGATTGGTGAGTTGGGGATTGGTGAGTTGGGGATTGGTGAGTTGGGGATTGGTGAGTTGGGTGTGTCGTGATTTGGCTTTCCGCGTACAAACCAGTCCCAGGAGGGTCCGTGGGAAGTGCCTTTTCGCGAACCTCACGTCGCGATGGGCAGCGGTTCGTGCTCTAGGTGACTGCTGACGGACTGGCATCTTCGGAAGGATGCTTGAGGCGTTCCCATAGGGGACCGTGATCCTGATCGGGCTCCACAATGCGAATTCGCTTCACATGGGGAGCGAACTCTAATAGCCCACCGTCGTAGGAATACAATGTGTCTATGTCTTTGGTTAGCTCTGCGCTAGCCGCAATCATTGCATCGGCTATGCGTTGTTGTGGAGATATGAGCTTGCTGCATTGCACACATTTGTATGGCTCGGCTTTTGAGTTTAGACACTTCTTACAAACAGATTCCGGCTTATTTCTCTTGTCCAGCAGTTCAGCCGCTCGGCTTGCCATGGCACCGGTCAACGGGATAACTCGGATTTTTTCCGCCAGCTTTGCGACTGCGCGCTCTCCAGTTGGAGCTTTAAATCTGCAAATCTCTGTCCATGTAGGAGAACTCACGCGGACAACTCGCGATATTCTGATCAATTGCTTGCTGCAATCGATCATTGCGGCCAGCTTTGCGTCTTCTCTGCCGTTTGGCAGATATAGCGCATAGGACAGGATATGAGTATCGACCATGCTAGACATCGCGACCCTCGATTTGCGCGATCATATCCTCGATGGACGCCGAAAAGAGCGGTCCTGCGGCTGCTACTTCGTCGAGGAGTTGAGCTCCAGTTGTCTCTTCGCATGGTTCGATGCCAGTGACTCGACAGCGCGGTGCAAAAGGGCTGAGCAGGCCATGCTCGTCGCGGGCCCAGGCGACCTCTAGCTGAATGCGCGCAAGTGCTCGGGTCTTGGCGTACTCATAAAAGTCAGCGCGGACGTTCTCTGGCAGATCCTCGGGAAGGAGGACATCCTGAGGACGCCCATCAAGGACAATGCGCGCCTTGATGTGTCTTCCCTCATCGGTGCAGCCAACTCGAAAGATTCGCGAAATGATTTCGTCACTTCCTCGTAGTTCAATGGTTGGCGCGACCTTCGCCAGACTTCGCATGGAACGAGCAAACTCGTCGTCAAAAACGGCAAGTGGCTCACGCACCCTGGGGCGGACAATGGAAACTTTTTCTCCCGCAAAAGTGTCAGCACTGTCCGCCAGCACGGCTGCAAACCTGCGCGTTGCCGGCTTGGTTCGCGCAAGCCGCATAGGATTCTGTAGGAATTGAACAAATAGTTTTGTTGCGCGCCTTCCTTCGGGGGAGCGGGGATGCACCAGAGCCCTCAGATCCTTGTTGTAGATTTCAAGGGTAATGTTTGGGTCATGATCGTCTTCGGGAGTTCCTGCGGCGTTGAAGACATTGGCCACCATCCGAGCGGCTTGTGCCACGCGCTCAGGGGTCGCTGGTGCAGCGATGCGTACCTCAAAGGCTGTCGTGGTTCGTAGATCGGGCATGGCAACTCCTCGCGCGGTCAACCTAGCATGGCCAAATGGAGAAGTTAACTTTGTTTGGTGGGTTCTCGACGAGGCAACCCCCGCCCTTTCAGATGGTCACAACCCAAATATCGCACGGTGTGGGTCCCCCTTCCCTTCGACACTTTTTCTGTCGTGCCGTAGTCCCCCTTCTTGGAACCCTTCTAGGCATGGCCCGCCAAAAAAAGGTCTGTGGTCGGCCCACACCTATTTGTTCCTCGGGAAAGCTGTTTGTGATCATCTGAAAGCCCCCGCCTTCACACGAACAAGCCCAAGCCCCCTCCAAACCCCCAAAAGACGAATCGATGGATTGGTGGAATGGTGGATTGGTGGATTGGTGGATTGGTGAGTTGGGTGTGGGAAGGGGGGCAAGGTCTACCAGGGCAGGCGTTGCCCCATGTGCTGAAGCTGACCGTGCGGGAGATGATGCGCATCGTCCCCAGATCGGTCGTTTCATTTTGAAATGACCCTTGGGGCGCAGCCTTTCCGCCTCTTTTCAAGTTCACCAGGCGTCTTGGGCAGCCGGACCCGCCTGTTTCGGGTTTCACCAGGCGTTTTGCAAAGCCCGGCTCGCCTGTTTCAGCTTTCATGAGCCGTGTCGGCGGGGAAGACCCGGCTCTTTGGACTTGAAACACCCACGTCGGCCTGCTCCAAGCGGGTGGTGTACCTTCAAACAGCCGTTCCAGCCTGCTTTCCACGCCCTGTGCGCTTGCACCCGGCCCCTTTGGCCCAAAATCCACCCGCGTTTTTGCAAAATCGACCCCAAAAAAGCCCCACACAGGGTGGAAATTCAACTCTGGCGGGCGTATTTTTCGCTTTCCGATTCACGTCCACGTTTGCGTCCGCATTCGCGTTCAGGTTCATGTTCAACGGGGGGCGAAAAGGAGACCTTGATATGGCCAAAAGTTCCAAGCTCTCGAAGATGGCGGCAAACCGGCTGGCGGTTACGACGACCGTGGTCAGCTCTGCAACGGTGCATGGTGCCGAGGTCGCACAGACTCTGCACGCGCTGCTGTTTCCCACGGGCAACGCCAAGCCCGAGCTGACCAGCAAGTTTATGGCCGCGCTCAGCCAGACCCTCGACCGGGCCGCGCTGGAAGTGCAGGAAGCGGACCTGTCCCATGCGACCGAGCTGCTCGACGACGAAGAGCCCCGTCAGCGCCGCGATGCCGCCCAGGCTGACCTGCTTGCGACGCTGCTTGGGCAGCGCGACACGCTGGCTGCGCTGTATGGACCCGA
>Ga0268298_10000225_pt1 | contig 74668 bp, 77 predicted proteins | sample WWTPWeurt_MetaG_FD_194462 | JGI IMG/M metagenome (GOLD analysis project Ga0268298, IMG submission 194462) | Activated sludge microbial communities from WWTP in Nijmegen, Gelderland, Netherland - WWTP Weurt | ecosystem: Engineered > WWTP > Aerobic digester > Activated sludge | place...
TCTTGCCATCTCCCTCCAAGCACCCTCTCTTTCACTTTTAGCCAATGCTTTTGCACTAGCTTCAAGCTTTAAAACCATTTTATTATATTCATTTACTAAAATTCCAATCTCATCATTTCTCTTCCATTCTATAGTTTCATTTTTATGCTCAAAATTAATTGCTTTCATTTTGTTGCCAATTAAACTAAAAGAAGCAGTAATTTTATTTGTAGCCATATATGCTATTGCACCTGCTAACAAAAATATAAATGCATTTAAGTTCATTAGTGTAGATAAAAAGCCAGAAATTTCCTGGTTTAATTCTGCCTGAGAGTTTAAAAATGGAATATTAATAAATGCATACGTATTGCCATCAGAATCATTTACAGGTAAGTAAATACTTAAATATTTAAAACTTGCAATTGACTCGGATTGTATAAACCTTACACTTTTATTTTTATTTAAAGTTTCAAATGCAATAGGGTTCATTTTTTCGCTTAATAGCTGTTTATTATAAATGTATGGCTGTGTGGAGGCAATGAGTGTGCCTGTATTATTGTATAAATTAATATCGGTATTATAAATCTCTGAAACATCATTTATCACTTTTTCTAAACTATTTCCAAAACCTAGTGTAGTAATATCCACCATATCATCAAACGCTAAATTGGCAGTAGTAGTTTTCAATTTTTCTTCTACTTGATTTGCCATAACCTGAATAGTTTTAGAAAGTCTCTCTTGATTTGTTTGATTAAAACGATAAATAAAAAATGAAATGGTAGTAACGCCTATAACAATAAATGAAAACAAACTAATCATTATAATTATAGCTTGAATTTGTGTACTAATTTTAAATTGTAATACCTGTTTAATTGCTTCTTTTTTTAATCTTGTTTTAATTAAAAAACTTGCAATATGCAGCAGAGCCACTAAAATTAAAAAGGTGCAAAATAAATAGGCAAATAAAGTAAACAACTCTAGCAGTGTTGAGCTCTTTTTAACAATAACAACAGTTTTTCCCGATTGGTTACTATACCACAATTCTTTATAAGAACCTTGCTTAATTATTTTATATTTTCCTGAAGGAGTTTTTGAAACATGATGTGCAAATGGAAAATTATAATTATTGAAGCTATTTATTAAAGCTCCATTATTATAAATTGCATAAGCATAATGAATATTAAAATCGTTGGATAAATCTTTAACCTGTTTAAATAATTCAGGATATATTGCTTCGCTTTTATATTGTTTTGGTTTAACAATAACAAATAAATATCCAAGTGTTCCACTATCTGCTACAATATTTTTTTCATATAGATAATTTTCTTTTTGATAGGCATCTTCAAAACTATGTAAGTTAACAATAGTAGTGCTTTTGCTTTGATTTAGAACAATTGTTCTAATAACAGAAAAGGGTAGAGAATCATCATTAAACAAAGGATTAAAAGCACAGTCAAAAGTATAAATTCTTGTATCGTATTTGTTTAAGTAACCAGAAAAGTTCTCATTCACCAAACTATCTTTAATAAATTTATTCGAAAACTCTTCTTGAAATCTATGAAAGTTGTGTTGCAAAAATTCGTCATTAAAATTTGTAGTTGCAATTTTTAAAAGTGTTTCACTATTAGGGTCTATTTTTTCTGCTAATTCCTCGGCCCATTTTTTTCTTTGTTCTGTTTCTATATAATTGTTTTGTAACATTAATAATGCTGCAACATTTATTGAAAAAAATAATATCCAGAATATAAAGAATGTAGAATGTAGTAAATAAATACTAGTATCTACTTTGCGAAAATTAATAATAACTACATAAATAAGTAACCATAAAATAGTAAGCAAATTAGACGTTGCTGAAACTGATATTAATTGGTTGCTTAGTAGTGCCAAACCTGCCAAAGCAATAATCAACAATTGTTTAAACAAAGAAATTTGAAAATTAAAAACAGCATTAAGTAATAAGTGAGATAAGTGATAAAAAATTAATACGCAAAAACATAAAATAATAAAGCTTACTATGCTAAACCAAGTTAAACTAAAAAAGTTGGTAACATCTAATGATACTTTTGAGTCTAATACCAAACTTTTAATGGTACTAGTACACAAAAAAGTAATTATTACAAGTGCAACTAAATGAATGTAAGGAACAATTTTTTGTAACTTTTTATTTCTGATAATGAATAATAAAGCCGAGTTTTTTAGTGTGCAATTAACTTTATAAAAAATAATCAGCCAGAAAATTAAAATACAATTAATAAGTAAATCGCCTAAGGAAGGATGTAAAAAGTTTGAAGCATATACAGATGGATCAAAAAGTGGTAATTGACTAAAATTAAATGGAAAATTGATGAAATAGGATATTGTTCTAAGCAATATTAAAACAGTGGATAAAAGTAAGAATACTTTATTAAATCCTTTTTTTTGAAGAGTTTTTAAACACAAAAAGTGCAAGTAAAAAAACAAACATACAATGGCAGCAATTCGTAATAATATAGTAATTAAATTATAATTAGTATTGTTGGCACCTGCTTTTTTAGAAATAGTATAAATTGAATTGCCTTTTGTATTTGTTATACTGTAACCATTGCTATTATTGGTTATTTCGTAATAATCATCAAACTCAGGATACTCATCAAAAGCACTTTTTAAATATTTATTTTCAATAAAAAAGTGCCTGTGAATGGGTAATAAGGCAGCAACAATAAATTGGTTATTATGAATATTAATTGTTTGTTTTATACATTCAAAAATGCCATTTTGGTAACGTACAATAAATGTGCTATCGTTTTTTAGAATGTCTGATTTTGCAATGGAGTAATTATTGTTATTCCAATATATTAGCTCTGGTTGTTGTTTTTGTTTGTATATATAAATGCCATAGTTGTACTCCTGTAAATTATTTTTATTGGTGTTGTTTAAAGTATCGTAAATGATGCTTTCAATTATTTGTTTATTCGCTAAAAAACCTTCAAAGCTTCTTTCCTTTTTTTGAATAGATTTACTTAGTTTCTCTTGTACTCTTGTAGGGTTATTGGCATAGTTATAAAAAAGGGTAACAATTATAGATACTAGATAAAATATAGCTGCTACAATAAGCAACAATATTTTTTTTTGATGTATAAGTTTTGTTAAGTTGCTCAATTATTTGCTTTTTTTATTTCATTCCAAATACTATCCATTTCTTCTAAACTCATATTTGTTAATGATTTTCCTTGGGTTGTTGCAATTTCTTCCATGCTTTTAAACCTATGCATAAATTTTTGATTGGTTTTTTCTAAAGCACCTTCTGCATCTATCTTCAAAAACCGTGCATAATTTATTAAGCTAAAAAGTACATCGCCAAATTCTTCTTCTATATGCTGCTGATTATTATGCTTAATTGCCTCTTGTAATTCGCACATTTCTTCCTCCACTTTTTTCCAAACATCATTTTTATTTTCCCATTCAAATCCAACTTGCTTGGCTTTTTCTTGCATTCTGCTTGCTTTAATTATAGCAGGCAAGCCAGTAGGTACACCACTTAATACGCTTTTCTTTTTTCCTTCTTTAAGTTTTATTTTCTCCCAGTTTCTTTTAACATCTTCTTCGTTTTCTACTTTTACATTACCGTAAATATGCGGATGCCTATTAATTAATTTTTCGCAAATTGTTTCAATAACTTCATGTAATAAAAATTTATTTTCTTCTTTTGCAATTCTGCTGTAGAATAATATATGCAACAATACATCGCCTAATTCTTCTTTAATATTCTCCCAATTATTATTGGTAATTGCATCTGTAAGTTCATATAATTCTTCAATGGTTAATGGCCTTAAAGTGTGTATGGTTTGTTTTTTATCCCAAGGGCATTGTTCTCTTAGTTCATCCATTATTGTAACTAACTTTAAAAAGCTATTACTTAAAATTGTATGATTCATAGTATTTGCTTAAAATTCTTTTTGTTAATTTAACTTTAAAAGTACTGTTTTTTTAACCACAGTTTTACTAAACTTCTATTCATTTTTGAATGTTGAATAGCTTGTTGCTACTTTTGAGGCAGAAATATATTTTATGAAATTATTACTTTCAATTCTTACTTTTTGTTCTATAAGCATTCAACCCTTGTTTGCACAATATTATTTTAATGATATTGTTGCTACCAATAATACAAACCAATTACAACAATTATATGTAAAACAAAATATTAAAACAATAAAAACAGTTAGTAAAGAAAGTGATGGTAGCATAATAAATGATTTTTTTATTATGCAAAGTATTCATAAAAATGGCAATGAAATTACTACACAATCACAACAATCATCGGGTAGTAAATCTGTTTTAAAATCTTTTTTTGAAAATGGGAAAATAGTAAAAACTATTAATGAAGAAGATGGTGTTTCAACTACTTCCATTTATTCTTATATTGATAATAAGCTTCAATCCATTGTATCTGGTACTACAGATACTTTTATTACATCCAATAGTAAAGAAGAACATATTTGGTTTTATAAATCTAACTCTACTCCTGAAAAAATGTTTAAGATTAAAAATGGAAAAGATACAACTGTAGTTAACTTTATTTCTGATGAAAATAATTTGATTATTGAAGAACAGTGGGTGAGAAATGGAAAAATGATAGAAAATTATTATTACTATTATAATGATAAAAATTGGCTTACTGATATTGTAAGGTATAATAACAAAGCTAAAAAAATGCTACCCGATTTTTTATATGAATACGATACAGAAGGAAGAGTAAGCAAAATGATTCAGGTAATTGCTGGCGGCACTAATTATAACATTTGGGTTTATACTTACAATAGTTTAGGGTTGAAAGAGAAGGAAGTGTGTTACGATAAAAAAAAGCAGCTATTAGGCACAGTTGAATACCTATACAATAACTAATTAGCTTATGAAAAACATAAAATCTATATTAGCAAAGCCTTTTGCAGCAATAGTTTCAAAGCAAGTTAAAAAAAGTGTTCAGAATGCTGTTGTAGATCAAAAATCTATTTTTACTAGTCTAATTAAAACTGCAAAAAACACTCAATTTGGCAATGACCATTTCTTTAAAGACATTAATAATTATGCAACTTTTGCAAATGCTGTTCCAATTAGAGATTACGAACAATTTAAGAATTATATTGAACTTATTAAAGAAGGCAAGCAAAATATTTTATGGAAAGGTAAACCCATTTATTTAGCTAAAACAAGTGGCACCACAAGTGGCGTAAAATATATTCCCATTACAAAAGATTCTATTTCTAACCATATTAACACAGCACGTAATGCATTGTTGTGTTATATGAACGAAACGGGTAATACAAACTTTGCTGCTGGTAAAATGATTTTTTTAAGTGGAAGCCCTGTTTTAGAAAGAGTTGGCAACATTCCAACAGGTAGGTTAAGTGGAATTGTGAACCATCATGTACCACAATATTTAAGAACGAATCAACTGCCTTCTTATACTACCAATTGTATTGAAGAATGGGAAACAAAATTGGAGAAAATTGTAGAAGAAACTATTCAAAAGAACATGACTTTAATTAGTGGAATTCCGCCATGGGTGCAAATGTATTTTGATAAGTTAACAGAGAAATCGGGGAAAACAATTGCCGAACTTTTTCCAAACTTTAGTGTAATGGTGCAAGGGGGGGTAAACTTTGAACCTTATAAAGCTAAATTATTTGAAAGCATTGGAAAGAAAATTGATACTATAGAATTATTTCCTGCCAGCGAAGGTTTTTTTGCATTTCAAAACTCACAGCAAGAAGAAGGTTTATTGTTAAACACCAACTCAGGAATTTTTTACGAATTTATTCCTGCTGCAGAAATTTTTACTGAAAACCCAACCAGGCTTTGCTTACAAGATGTTAAGCTTGGAGAAAATTATGCACTAATCATTAATAGCAATGCAGGTTTATGGGGTTATAATATAGGCGATACTGTAAAATTTGTTAGTTTAAATCCTTATAAAATTATTGTAAGTGGTAGAATAAAACATTTTATTAGTGCGTTTGGAGAGCATGTAATTGCTGAAGAAGTAGAACATGCATTATTAAAAGCAGCCAATGAAGAAAATATAAAAATAATTGAGTTTACAGTTGCCCCAAATGTAGCACAAGGTAAAGGAAAAAGCTTTCATGAATGGTTTATAGAGTTTGAAAATTTGCCCAAAAATTTGCCAAGCTTTATAGAGAAAGTAGATAAGAATTTACGAGATAAAAATGTGTATTACGACGATTTAATAAAAGGAAATATTTTACAAACCTTGCATATAAATTGTATCAGAAAAAATGGATTTATAGATTATATGAAAAGTATAGGAAAATTAGGAGGGCAAAATAAAGTACCCCGTTTAAGTAATGATAGAAAAATAGCAGAGGAATTAAATGGGTTTATAAATAATTAAACTTGTTATTACTATAAATATTTTCATTCAGATGTTTTATCACTATTACTAATGATATTGTAATAGAATTAATTTGCACATACATCTATTTAAAAACGAACCTCATTTTTGTTAAGATTGAATAAACAAAAGGATTGTAAAAAGTTATTTAGTTATTGTTTATTTTATTTAAAATTTGATGAGCTACTTCCATAGCTAAGTAGCCATCAATTTCATTAACAATAGTTTGTTTATTGTTTAAAATGCTATCTACAAAAGCTTCTAATTCTAATTTAATTGCATTAGCTTCTGTTATTGTAGGGTTAGCAACTGCAATAGTTTTTTTACCTTTTGGCGTTTCTACATCAAAGGCAAAAACATTCTTATCTGTTGGTTCTTTAAGTTTAATTATTTCTGTTTTCTTTTCTAAAAAATCAATACCTATATAACTATCTTTTTGAAACAAACGCATTTTTCGCATTTTCTTCATGCTAATTCTGCTGCTGGTTAAGTTAGCAACACAGCCATTGTTAAACTCTATTCTTACGTTAGCAATGTCTGGTGTATCTGTCATCACTGCAACACCATTTGCACTAATTGTTTTCACATCGCTTTTTACTAAACTTAAAATAATGTCTAAATCGTGTATCATTAAATCTAGTATTACGCTAACTTCTGTACCTCTTGGGTTAAATTGTGCCAACCTATGTACTTCAATAAACATAGGGTTTAACGATAAATCTTTTAAGGCTAAATAAGCAGGGTTAAACCTTTCTACATGCCCTACTTGCATTTTAATATTTGCTTCTCTAACCATTTCCACTAAAGCTTTAGCTTCTGGAATAGTGTTGCATAATGGCTTTTCAACAAAAACATGTTTGCCTTTACGTACTGCTTTTGAACAAACTTCAAAATGCCAGTCGGTTGGTACTACAATATCAATAATATCACAAGCGTCTATTAATTTATCTTCATCTAAAAATCTTTTAATGCCATAGGTTGCAGTAACTTCTTTAGCTGCATCGTTGTTTGGGTCAAAAAAACCAACTATTTTAATACCTTCTATTTCTTTCCAGTTATTTAAATGAAATTTTCCTAAATGGCCTACACCAAATACACCTACTTTAAGCATTATACATTATTTAAGATAAGACTATGAATGATAGTTTTTAAAGGGGTAAAGATAAATAAACCCTAAAAGTAAAAACGTTCAAAAATGGGTATGTGGAAATATTGGTATTAAAATTATCAATATTATTTTGCATGTTGAATTGCTAATGCAAATTCTAAAAGGTTTTTAAATCTTGCATCAATAGTTGCATGGGGGTAAGGTGTTTGTGGGTGTGTAGTAGCAACAAAAACGGTATGCATGCCTGCATTTTTCCCAAATTGCATATCACTTAATTTATTGCCTACCATAATGCTTTTAGTAAAATCCATTGCAGGAAAATCTTTTTTTGCCTGCAAAGCCATACCTGTATTGGGTTTTCGGCATGGCGAAGTATTTTCCAAATCTGAACAAAAATATATTTTATCTATTCTGCCACCGGCATTTTGTATTTCTTGCACCATGTTTTGATGAATGTTTTGTAAATCTCCCTCACTCATTAATTGTTTGCCAATACCTCTTTGATTGGTAACAACAACAATAGTTGCAAAATATTGCTGAAGTATTTTCAATGCTTCTTTTACTTCTGGGTAAAAACGAAATTCCTCCCAATTAAAAATATAGCTATTTTCTTTTTCATAGTTAATTACTCCATCTCTGTCTAAAAACAGAGTCCAGTTATTTTTTATATTTTTTAATAATTGCATAAAAAAATACAAATGTGAAACGCAACAAATGCTGCTACAAAATTCAACTGATGGTTATAAAACTAAAATAATTTTTCTTCCACTAATTCGCAAATAATATGCCCCAACATAATATGGCTTTCTTGAATACGAGGTGTATTATTGCTTGGTACGTTTAATAAATACTTGGTAAGCCCTTTTATATCACCACCAGTATTACCTGTAAATGCTATGGTTGTAATATTTTTTGCATTTGCTACTTCAAAAGCCTGAATAATATTTTTACTGTTGCCACTAGTTGTTAAACCTATTAAAATATCTCCACTATTGCCAATTCCATCTAGTAGTCTTGCATAAATTGCATCGTAACTATAATCATTTGCAACAGCAGTTAAGTAAGATGTGTTGCAGTGCAAAGCCTCTGCTGGCAATGCTTTCCTGTCTTTATAAAATCTTCCACTAAACTCAGCAGCCAAATGTTGTGCATCTGCTGCACTGCCACCATTGCCACAAAACAACACTTTATTTCCGTTATTAAAAGCCTGTACAATACTATTCACACAATCATCAATTGTTTGAATGAGTGAATTGTTATTCAAAATTTCTTGTTTAGTTGTAATGGAAGCTTGTATAATTGATTTTATTTTTTGCTGCATGATAATTTTTAGTTTTCGTTTAATGAACGCTCCATGTTTTTAATCCATTTTTTGTAAATGCATAAGGTTTTACTACACCACCAAAACTATTTAAAGTTTCTATTACTTTATACCTTGTATTTTGTGGGCAATAAAAAATCATAAAACCACCGCCTCCAGCACCACTTATTTTACCACCTGTTGCACCTGCTTTTTTTGCTGCATCATAAATATTTTCAATATTACTGTTAGATATATTGTTTGCCATTTTCCTTTTTTGCTGAAAGCCAAAATCTAATATTTCGCCAAACTCATTTAATTTGCCTTTCAGTAATGCCTCTTTCATCATTTTGGCTTGTTCTTTTAGCTGGTGCATAGCTTCAATACTTTTTTCATTTTTATTCACTACGTTTTTTTGTTGCTCTTTTATTATAGTAGCACTTTCTCTACTTGTAGCAGTAAAATACAGTACTAAATTATTTTCTAATTCGCTTATATATTCTGAACGTATTCTTAATGGATTTACAATTACTTTATCGTTATTATAAAATTCCATAAAATTCACACCACCAAAAGTAGCTGCATATTGATCTTGTTTGCCTCCTGCTAAACTTAAATCATTTCTTTCAATATCATAGGCATAATGGGCAATGTCATAATCTCCTAAAGGCAATTTCAGCATTTCTACAAAAGCCCCAATTATAGCCACTACTAAGGTTGATGAAGTGCCTAAACCACTGCCTGCTGGAGCATCAACAAAAGTGCTGAGTGTAAAGTTTTGATGAGCAAAACCATAATCTTTTTGAATACGATTATAAACGCCTTTTAATAAATCTACAGTGCCATTAATGGGTAATGTTTTACTAAAATCAAATTGTTGAATTTCATTTCTGTCTAATGCCTGAAGTGTTATACCACCAGTTTTTTCTAATTGAATAGATGCATAAGCATTTAATGAAATAGTTGCATTTAAAATGGCACCACCAAATTCATCGCTATAAGGGCTAACATCTGTCCCTCCTCCTGCCAAACCTATACGCAATGGGGCTTTGCTGCGATAAATCATAATTGAAAATTATTATAAATAGATGAATTAAGGTTAATAGCTTTCGGTTTGGTTAGGAAAATTTAAACTTTTAATATCAGTAATATATTGCTGAACTGCATTGAAAGTAATATCGTGTAAAGAGGCATATTGTCTCAAAAAACGTGGTTTAAATTCTGTATTAATTCCAAGCATATCATGCATTACTAATACTTGTCCATCGCAATAAGGGCCTGCACCAATACCTATAGTTGGTATATCTATCGTTTCTGAAACTTGCTTTGCTAATTGTGCAGGTATTTTTTCTACAACTACTGCAAAGCAACCAGCCTCTTGTAAAAGTTTTGCATCGCTTAATAATTTATCTGCTTCTGCTTGTTCTTTGGCTCTCACAGTATAGGTTCCAAATTTATAAATACTTTGAGGTGTTAAACCCAAATGCCCCATAACAGGAATACCGGCACCTACAATTTTTCTAACACTTTCTACAACTTCTGCACCTCCTTCAAGTTTAACTGAATGTCCTCCTGTTTCTTTCATAATTCTAATGGCAGATGCCAAAGCAATATCACTATTACTTTGGTAGGTACCAAAAGGTAAATCAACCACAACCAAACATCTGTTAATTGCTCTTACTACACTTTGTGCATGATATATCATTTGGTCTAAGGTTATTGGCAAAGTTGTTTCATGACCAGCCATTACATTGCTTGCACTATCGCCAACCAAAATAATATCTATTCCTGCATTGTCAATAATTTTTGCAAAGGAAAAATCGTAAGCAGTAAGCATAGAAATTTTTTCGCCAGACTGCTTCATTTTTTGTAATGTATTGGTAGTGATTTTTTTAACCTCTTTATGAATGGACATTTAAAATTTTTAAGAAGATAAGGAATAGCTTTTAACGTTGTAAAATTAAAGTTTTGTTTCTAATTCTAATTATTGAAGAATAGTTATTTGATATAAATACCAATTAACAGTGCTATTGCACATAGAATAAAAAGAATAACTAAAAAAGGTGTTATAAATTTAAACCAAGTTTTTGTACTAATATTTACCATGCTTATAGATGGTAAAAATAAACCCGTTGGGGTAATAAAGCCCATTATTCCCATACCGTATAAATAACTATTCACAATTTCTCTTCCTGGTACATGAACTATTAAAGCAAGTGCCCCTAAAATTGGCATAGTTAAAACAGCCATACCAGATGATGATGAAATGAATAAAGTTAAAATTATGAACAACCCTAACAATATTAAAATAAAGAAAGCAGGAGGAAAACTGCCAGTAATTTTTGCTGTGTAAAATAACAATGTATCGCTAATATTTCCATCATTTAAAACAATAGTAATTCCACGTGCAATACCTACAATAAAAGCAACACCCAAAAGGCTTTCGGCTCCTTTTATAAATTGTTGAATAAATTCGGCTTCCTTTGTTTTATTTATAAAAAATAATAATAAGGATGCTCCAAAAAATAATACTGTAATTTCAAGCAACCACCATTTTAAAAATATTACTCCTGCAATCATAATGATGAATGCACTTGCAAAAAGTAGTAATAATAGTTTTGTTCTTAAGGTAAGTGTGTTGTTTATATCTTCATTATTTACTGTTGCTGAATAATTATAATGTAGGTTCCCATCGTATTTTAACACTAATGAGTTTGCAGGATTTGCTTTTATTTTTTTAGCATATCTTAAAATATACCAAATTAATAAAGCAGTAGAAATAATGTACATTAAAATTCTTTCGTAAATGCCATCAATCCAGTTTAAGCCTGCAGCATTAGAGCCAATTATAGTAGCAAAAGGATTGCTAAAAGAAGAAAGTGTACCTAATTGAGACCCTGCAAAAATTACAGCAACAGGTATTAATAAATCGTAACCAGCAGCTAAAAATAAAGGAACTAATACAGGATAAAAAACTAATGTTTCTTCTGCCATACCATAAGAGGAGCCTCCAAATGAAAACAAAGCTGTAAGAATAATTATTAAAAATTGTTCTCTTCCTTTTAATTTAAATGATAAGTAGGATATGCCTTTTAGCATGGCACCTGTTTCGTTAAATACATAAATAAATCCACCCATTACTAAAATTAGCAATACAATATCTATAGCATCGTAAATGCCTTTTATGGGAGAAGATAATAATTGAATAAAAGTTGTTCTATTGCTTTTTGTAGCTTGATAAGTGTTAGGAATTGAGACAGGTTTTGTAATATCTCCATTCGTAAACTTTTCCAAAGGAATAATGATGTGCAAGCTATCTAAAGTATTTTGGGTTAAAGGCACATGTGTATTGATGCCATTACTATTAATTACAAAATTTTTTTCCGATACAGATAATTTATTGTACGTACCTGCTGGTAAAAGCCAAGTTGCAATTGCTGCAATAATGGTTACTAACAACAAAATTGTTATTGGATGCAGCATCTTTTTACTAGAAATCATATATAAATAATTGAAATTGCTTTAACAATGTTAAAATAAATATAAGTATCCATATAACTTTTATTATAAATGAGTGTTTAGGAACCATAGAAAATAAGGGAGCATTTTTTATAGAAATTTTATTTTTCGATTTTCTTTTTATTAGAAATTCAGAAACCTTACATTTGCAGCGGCAGGTCTTATACGACCAGCTCCTGCTGAACCTCCCCAGGGTAGGAATACAGCAAGGATAGGCGGTTGAGCGGTGCGATGTGAGTAGCCTGCCACTTTTTTCTTCTACCAAATTCTAAATATATTTTATTAGAATACGGATATTTTGCAAAGAATAATTTTTCAATTAATTTAATAAAAAGCTATGAAATTTTTTGTTGATACTGCAAACCTTAATCAAATAAAAGAAGCAAATGATTTAGGTATTTTAGATGGAGTTACTACTAACCCTTCTTTAATGGCTAAAGAGGGTGTTAAAGGCGAGGAAGCTATTATGAACCATTATAAAACTATTTGTGAAATGGTTGATGGTGATATTAGTGCAGAAGTGTTGAGTGTTACATTTAATGAAATTATTGAAGAAGGTAAAAAATTAGCTGCTATTCATCCTAACATTGTTGTTAAAGTACCAATGATAAAAGATGGTATTAAAGCAATTAAATGGTTTACAGATAATGGTATTAAAACAAACTGTACTTTAATTTTTAGTGCTGGGCAAGCTATACTTGCAGCAAAAGCTGGTGCTACTTATATTTCTCCTTTTTTAGGAAGAATTGATGATAGTGGTTGGGATGGTGTTCAACTAATAGAAGAAATTGCTCAAATATATGCTGTACAAGGGTTTAAGAGTGAAATATTGGCAGCATCTATTCGTAACCCAAATCATATTATTAGGTGTGCTGCTGCTGGTGCAGATGTTTGTACTTGCCCGTTAGATTCTATTTTAGGATTATTAAAACATCCTTTAACTGATATTGGCTTAGCCAAGTTTTTAGAAGATGCTAAAAAAATGTAATTAATTTCTTACTATAATTTAAAAGCTCAGATAATTTATCTGAGCTTTTTATTTTGCTTAATTAATTTCTTTTGTAGTTAGTTTAATTTGTAGTTCATTTAATTGCTTTGTATCTATACTACTTGGTGCATCAAGCATTACATCTCTACCACTATTATTTTTAGGAAAAGCAATAAAGTCTCTAATACTTTCGCTACCCCCTAAAATAGAACATAATCTATCAAAACCAAAAGCAATACCACCATGTGGCGGAGCACCAAATTCAAAAGCTCCTAATAAAAAACCAAATTTATGTTGTTGTTCTTCTTCATTCATACCTAAGGCAGCAAACATTTTTTGCTGTAATTCTTTTTGATAAATTCTAATGCTTCCTCCACCAATTTCATTACCATTTAAAACCATATCATAAGCATTGGCTTTAATATTTGCATACGGATGTTTTAAATAATCTGCAGCATTTTCTATGGCTGGGTTGTTATGAATCATTGTTTCAATATCGCTTGGCTTAGGGCTTGTAAAAGGATGATGACGTGCTACCCATCTATTCTCTTCTTCGGCATATTCAAATAAAGGAAAATCTACAACCCACAATAGTTTAAACTCATCTTCTTTTCTATAACCTAACCTTTTGCCCATTTCTAATCTTAATTCGCTAATAGCTTTTCTGGTTCTTTCCTCTTGGCCTGCAAGTATTAAAATTAAATCTCCGGCTTTTGCATTTGCTGCTTGTGCAATTGCTTTTAATTTTTCTTCGCTATAAAATTTATCTACACTGCTTTTAAATGTACCATCAGTATTACACTTAATAAATACCAAACCTTTCATTCCAATTTGAGGTCGTTTTACCCATTCAGTTAATTCGTCTGTTTGTTTGCGGGTAAACTCACTACAATCAGGAACAGCAATGGCTACAACAGTTTCTGCATCATTAAATACTGCAAAATCTGCTGCAATTAAATCAGAAATATTGTTTTTTTCTGGAAAGCTATGAGCAGGAAATTTTAAGTTGCATAGCTGCATGCCAAATCTAATATCTGGTTTATCATTTCCATACTGCCACATTGCTTCTTGCCAAGTCATTCTTTCAACTACACTGGTATAATCAATATTTTTTACTTCTTTAAAAATACTTTTTATCAAACCCTCAAACATGTTCAAAATATCTTCTTGTTCAACAAAACTCATTTCACAATCTATTTGTGTAAATTCTGGTTGACGGTCAGCTCTTAAATCTTCATCTCTAAAACATTTTACAATTTGATAGTATTTATCGTAACCACTTACCATTAATAATTGTTTAAAAGTTTGTGGACTTTGGGGCAAAGCATAAAACTGCCCTACATTCATTCTACTTGGTACTACAAAATCTCTTGCACCTTCTGGCGTAGATTTTATTAAGAAAGGTGTTTCAATATCTATAAAACCATTTTCATGTAAATAATTTCTGGCACTTCTGTTTACTGCATAACGTAGTTCAATATTTTTCTTTACAGCATTTCTTCTCAAGTCTAAATAACGATATTTCATTCTAAGGTCATCGCCACCATCCGTTTCATCTTGTATGGTAAATGGTGGTGTTTCACTTTTGTTTAAAATGGTAAAGTTGTTTACTGTAACTTCTATTTCTCCGGTTGCAATATTTTTATTTTTATTACTTCTTTCAGTAACCGTTCCATTTACTTGCAAAACAAATTCACGTCCTAAAGAATTTTCTTCTAATTGGTTGTTCAGGTTTTCGCCAAAAAGTATTTGTGTTATACCATAACGGTCTCTTAAATCAATAAAAGTAATTGCACCAAATTTTCTAATTGTTTGTACCCATCCTGCTAGGGTAACTATTTCACCAACGTTTTTAATTGTTAATTCACCACAAGTTCTAGAACGAAACATACTATTTAGATTATTTTATTTTTTTTGTAACCAACAGTTGTAATAAAATTATACAATTGTTGCGTCGCACCCTTCAACTTTCAATACTTTATTAGGCAAAGTTTGTAAGGCTTACAGTATTTGTACAACAGTTGCAAATATATATTAAATAAAAAGAGAGTAGCGTTTAACTACCCTCTACTTATATTTTTTTTAAATATTATCTAATTATTCCAATTTTTTCCAAAAACTCTTTGTAGTAGTGGGCTTGTTCTAGCTTCTGCTTTAGTTCTAATATTTACCTCTTGCTCAGCAATTTTATTAAACATAGCATTGGTAACAACACCAGCTAACAAATTATCTAAATTTAGGTTTAAGTTTATTTTATTACCCAAAAATATTTTTGCTGGTGCAACCAATTTATCCCATTCTTTAGTAACCTGGTATTGGTCTAAGGCTGTTTTCATAATTGGCGTAACAGTTGTTCTTAAATCATTGCCAATTGTTGTTCTAAAGTAATCTGTTGCAGCAGTTCCACCATTTTTAACAATTTTTATTGCATCGGTTATATTCATTCTTTTTATACCATCTGCAAAAACAGGTATAGAGTTAGTTGCTGTTTGTGTTGCAGCATTGGTAAGGGTATTGGTAAATTTATCAATTTCTTTACTTAGGCCCATTTGCTGCAATTTTTGTAAAACCGTATTTACATCTTTCGGTAAAATAGCATTCATTAATACATCTTTGCTAATTAAAGCATTTCCATTACTGCCAATAGTAAGCATTTCTTTTATGGCACTTATAGCATCTCTTTCTGTTAAAATACTATCTGCTACACTTTTTAATGTGTCGCAACTACTAAAAAACATACTACAACTAACCAATAAGGCTAAATAAACTCTTCTCATAACATAATAAAATTAAGGGGTCAAACATAAGATTTATAACTAACATATTGTAATAAAGTATTGGTGATAATTTAATAAAATACTTTTATTCAATTAATTAATTTTATGCAATGATTAGGCTTTTACTATTTATTAGTATCTTCTTTTATAAAGTTAATGCACAAGAGATGGAGAACAGAACAGTTTCCAATCTTTCTTTAACCAATACTATACTAACAGCTCCAAAATTCAATACACCAGCTATTTCAAAAGCTTCTAACAATTTTCACATTCATTACTTAAAGTTTAAATTAAAAGTAAACCCAGCAATAAGATATATTGATGGCAGTGTAGATATATATTTTATTCCAAACATACTAACCGATAGTATAGAGTTAGATTTATCCTATCAGTTAAAGGTAGATAGTATAGTATTTAATAATCAAAAATTAAGTTACATACAACACCCAAATAATACTTTAATTATTTACTTCCAAACAGCCTTAGTTGCTGCACAAAACTATTCCATGAATATATTTTATAAAGGGGTGCCTGGCGATAGTGGCTATGGTTCTTTTATACAAACTACACATAATAATACACCTGTTATTTGGACATTAAGCGAACCTTTTGGAAGTAAAGATTGGTTTCCTTGTAAAAATGAATTAAGCAATAAAATAGATAGTGTAGATATGTTTATTACGCATCCTTCTGTTTATAAAGCAACAGCAAATGGTGTGTTGCAATATGAGCAAACTAATGGTGGTAATACAACAACCTTTTTTAAACACCGTTATCCAATTGCTACTTATTTAATTGCTTTTGCTGTAAGTAACTATTCGGTTCAACAAATAAAAATGAAGATTGGAATTGACACCCTACAATATGTATCTTATATCTATCCTGAGTCGGTTGCTGATTTTCAAAATTTAATCATTCCTACTATAAATGCTCTGCAACTTTTTAGCAATACATTTGGCACTTATCCTTTTATTAAAGAACAATATGGCATAACACAATTTGGGTGGGGTGGTGGTATGGAGCATCAAACAAATAGTTTTTTATCGGCACCCGATACCAATTTAATGGTTCATGAATTAGCACACCAATGGTTTGGTAACAAAGTTACTTGCCATAGTTGGCAGCATATTTGGTTAAATGAAGGATTGGCAACATTTGCAGCTAATTACTATTTTGAAAAAGTAGATTCTGCAAAACTTTTATCATTTTTAACTACACAACTAAATAATATTACTAAGTTGCCAGATGGTAAAATTATTGTATCAGACACATTTAATGTTGGTAGTATTTTTAACTCTAGGTTAAGCTACGACAAAGCAGCTTTTATGTTAAGAATGTTAAGATATACATTAGGCGATAGTATTTTTTTTAAAGCTGTTTTCAATTATATAAATGACCCATTATTGCAATACAATTTTGTAACCACTAATCATTTTATACAACATGTAGAGGAAGTAGCAAAGCAAGATTTAAGTTGGTTTTTTAATCAATGGCTTAATGGTGAAGGCTTTCCAACTTTTAATGTTTCTTGGAGTAATAATAATTTTAACTGGGTTAAAGTTATTGTTAACCAAACAACTTCACATTCATCGGTTCCTTTCTACAAAACTGTATTGCCATTAACATTTAAAAACAATCATCAACAAAAAACAATAAAAGTATTTTGCACAAAAAATAATCAAGAGTTTTGGGCCTATTTAGGTTTTAAAGCAGATACCGTTTTAGTAGATGAAGATTTACAATTAATTAGTAAAAGCAATACAACCATTCAATTACCCTTAACTATTGCATCAGATAACAATGTGCTTTTATATCCTAACCCTGTTAAAGATAATTTGTTTCTACAAATTACAGAGCCATTAGCACAGCAATTAAATATTCAAATTTATAATGCTTTTGGTTCTATGGTTTACTCCAATTTGTTTAAAAATATTAGTAATAATACATTAATTAAAATTCCATTTAGCTCTTATTTAAAAGGGTTTTACGTGGTTAAAATACAAACCGAAACCGGTTTGAAGGGTATAAAAAAAATAATTAAATATTAATAATTTGCTTGTTAACATTTATGAATAACTTTTTATGTGTACATTATTGTTACTACCAAATACATTCGTCAAATTTGCTAGTATTGTTTATTAAAAATTGTATTATTTAAGCTACCATGTCCACCTACAATCAAAGCAGAAGCAGGGTTATTCAAATAATTTTTTTATTAGTATTTGCTACTATTATTGGACAACTAATCAATCTTCAAATTTTTTCTTCTAAATACAGAATAATGGCAGATAATAATGCCATATATAGAAAAGTAATTTACCCAGATAGGGGAATTATTTATGACATAAAAAAAAGAGCAATTCTAGAAAACACCATTATGTTTGATTTAATGGTTATTCCATCGGATACAAAAGGTATAGATAAAGTGGCTTTTAGCAATTTATTAGGAATAGATACTGTAGAGTATAGAAAAAGAATTACAACAGCAATTATAAAAAACACATCGGTAAAAGCAAGTGTATTTGAAGCTTTATTAACACCAGAAATGTATGCAAGATTAAATGAAAACATTTATAAATTTCCTGGGTTTATGCTTCAAGAACGAAGTATTAGAAGCTATCCATATAATACTGCTGCTGCCATTTTAGGATATATAGGTGAAGTAGATACCTCTTTCTTAAGAAAATATAAAGACGAAGGTTATGAAATGGGAGATTATACAGGATTGAATGGTTTAGAAAGAACTTATGAAAAAGTACTGATGGGGCAAAGAGGTATAAAACGTTTTATAAGAGATAATAAAGGAAGATTACAAGGCAGTTTTGAAAAAGGATTGTTTGATACAGTTGCTATTGCAGGTAGAAATCTTTATACCAGTATTGATATAGAAGTGCAACAATTAGCCGAAAAATTGTTACAAAATAAAATTGGCAGTGCAGTTGCCATAAACCCTAAAACTGGTAGCATAATTGCAATGGCAACAAGTCCAAGTTACAATCCTAATTCTTTAACAGGTTCAACAAGAAGAAAAAATTTTGGAAAACTTTTATTAGATACTGCCAGGCCATTATTAAACAGGGCAATTAAAGGGCAATATCCTCCAGGCTCAACATTTAAACCATTAGGTGGATTAGTAGCTTTAGATGAAAACATTATTACTCCAAACTATGGTTTCCCATGTGGTGGTGCATATTATAATTGTGGTAAAGCAGTTCGTTGTACACATAGTGGTGGAGGACATGCTTCTAATTTAAGAAATGCTATTGCTTATTCTTGCAATTCATACTTTGTGCAAGTGTTTAGAATGGCTGTGGATAATCCTTTATATGCTAACCCTCAAAAAGGGTACTTAAAATGGAAAGAATATATGAACAACTTTGGAATGGGTGTAAAGCTAGGTATTGATTTACCTGGTGAGGTTAAAGCCAGCATACCAGATACCAATAGATATAATAAAGATTTTGGCGGACCTCGTTGGAACAGTTGTAATATTTTAACCTTAGGAATTGGTCAAGATAGAATGACTGCAACACCTTTACAATTAAGCAATTTAATGTGCATTATTGCCAACAAAGGCTATTATTATACACCACATTTGGTAGATAGTTTAGAGAATGAAACAATAGATGATACTGTTTACCTATCTAAGTATAGAACCAAACATTTAGTTACTCATATTGCAGATAGCATATATAGCATTATACAAGATGGTATGGAAGATGTTACCATTTTTGGTACTGCAGGAAGGCTTAAAGTTCCTGGTCATAAGTATTGTGCAAAAACAGGAACAGCTCAAAATCCACATGGTAACGACCATGCTGTGTTTACTGCTTTTGCTCCAAAAGAAAATCCTAGAATAGCAGTTGCAGTAGTAGTAGAAAACTCAGGTTATGGAGGTACATGGGCTGGCCCAGTAGCTACTTTATTAATGGAGAAATATTTGAATGATACCTTAACAGTGGAAAGTGAAAAAAGAGTTGAAACTTTTTCAAAAATTGATTTAATACCGAAAGAAATTAAACGTTGGTACCATAGAAAAGATTCTATTAGAGTAGCAAAAGAAAAAGAAAAAGAAAAAGAGATGGAGCAAAGAGAAGATATAACACCAGATAGTACTACAAATATTAAAAACACTTTTGATCCGGAAGCTGAGCCAAACAGAAAAGAAAATGATAAAAACAATAATCCATCCACATTAGATCAGCCTCCTTTATTATTACACAATACAGAAAAAAAGAAAAAGAAAGATAGTATAAAGCCATGAGTATTCAGCACAATAGCATGAGGGTTTCGCAAAAAACAGATACCTTAATAATATGGCTTTATGCCATATTGGTTACAATTGGTATATGTTGCATTTTTATGGTTGAATATAAACCTGGAATGAATGTGATGCAAAACATTTTAGGAGGTACAACCAATTTTAGTAAACAAACACTATTTGCTGGGGTATGTGTAATTGTGGCAACTTTTATTATGCTAAGCGATAGTAAACTTTTTACAGCATTTGCAAATTTATTTTATGCTTTTGGCATTGTATTAATGCTGGCAACTTTTGTGTTAGGCAAAAACATTAATGGCAGTAAAAGTTGGATACCATTAGGTGGAGGCTTTAATTTACAACCAGCCGAACTATGCAAAATATTTGTATCATTGGCATTGGCTAAATATTTATCAAGGCAAGAAACAGACTTCTCTAAATTAAAATCTCAAATTATTGGAGCAGCTATTGCAATGGTGCCTGCCATTCTTTCTATTGCCCAGCAAGAAACAGGTTTGGCACTTGTTTACTCTGCTTTTTTTATTGTAATGTATAGAGAAGGGCTCCCTTCTACCATACTTATTACAGGTATTTCTGTAATTATTCTTGTGGTAGCAACTTTATTATTAGAGCCAAATACTTTGGCAATAATATTAACTTTAATTGCTGCTATTATAATTTTTATACTTAGAAGGCAAATAAAAAGGCAAAAAAATATTCTAACCATTATAGTTACACTTTGGCTTGTTTGTGTAAGTATTCAACGTTTTGCTGTGCCCTATTTTTTTGATAATGTTTTAAAATGTTATCAAAGTACAAGAGTGTATAGCATGGTAGGTAAAGATTATGATTGCACTAAAAATAAACATGCTTCTAACAACACTAGTAAAGCTGTAAGAAAACCAGATGATTATAATGTAAGGCAAAGTAAAATTGCAATTGGCTCTGGAGGGGTAATAGGCAAAGGCTATTTAAAAGGTACTCAAACACGAGGTAAATATGTACCTGAACAAAGTACAGATTTTATTTTTACTTCCATTGGTGAGGCATTTGGATTTGTTGGTAGTTTTATTTTTTTACTTCTGTACTTATTACTTTTATTACGAATTATTAGGTTAGCAGAAAGACAAAGGAGTACATTTAGCAGGGTTTATGCTTATAGCGTAGTAAGCATTTTGTTTTTTCATATTACTGTAAATATTTGTATGACTATTGGTTTATTTCCTATAATTGGTATTCCATTACCATTAATTAGTTATGGGGGCTCATCGTTACTTACTTTTACTATCTTAATATTTATTATGCTAAGGTTAGATGCAGATAGGCAAATGGTTTTAAGATAGAAATAAAAAAGCTGACAATAAGTATGTTTATGTCAGCTTTTTTTATAAAATTTTTACTTAATTATTCAGCACTCTTGTCTTCTTTATTAGTTGATTTCTCTTCTCTTTGTCTTTTCCTTATATCCATAAATTTAGAAAATTTTTCCTTGCCAATTACTTCTCTAATTTTTCTATTTTTATCTTTGTTTATTTCTTTTGCTTTCTCCTCTTTCTGTTCTTTACTTAAACTATTGTCTTTTCTAATTTCTCCGGTTTTTTTGTATGCGTCATCTTGTATTGCTCTAACTTTTTTAATTTCTTCTTCAGTTAAACCAGCTTCTGTTAATGCAGCAAGCATTTCTTTTTCAAACTTTGCTTGTTTGCTATTTATTTTTTCATTTGTAGTATTTGCAGGTACATCCGTAATTTTTCCTTGTGCATTGCTATGCATTGCAAAACCCAATAAGGTAATTGCAATTGCTAATATTTTTTTCATTGTTGAAATATTTTAAATAAATGTAGAATTAAAAATTATATCTAGGGCACCAATCGCCATATTTATTTCCTAAAATAAACCCTAAAACAAATTCATGAGTGCCTTTACTTACAGTATTTAAACGAGATGTTGTTAAATCGTAAGAATAGCCAATATTAATACTATTGCTTAAATTAATACCAACCATAGCAGCATAACCATCTTTATATCTGTAGGAAGCACCAGCCCAAATATAATCTTGGTATTGAATTTTTGCATTCAAATCAAAACCTATAGGCATTGGGCTTACATATCTTAATACTGCAGATGGTAAAAAAGTTAAATCATCAGTAAAAAATAAACGATAGCCAGCACTTAAAAATAAATGAGGTACAAGTTTACCTTGTTCTAAGCCTACATGGTTATTGCTATAAGTTACTTTTTGAGGTACAATTTGCTGTGCAGCTAAGCCAATAAAAAAATCTCTATCGTAAAGCCATAGGCCTGCACTTACATCTGGTCTAACATTATTTAAATATCCACTACCAGCAACTGCAGGGTCTTGTGTGCCATTGGCAAATTGTAATTTAGCAGCATTTAATCTTAGGTTAGAAATACCAGCACTAACACCTGCACTTAAGGAAGTGTGTGGACCAACACCCATGTGATATGCATAGGTTGCTGTAGCAATAAAATTATTTAAAGGGCCTATTTTATCGTTAATAATAGATAAGCCAATACCTGCATGGTTGGATGGTGCTGTATAATCTGCTACAAAGTTTTTCCCTCTTGGGTTTTCGCCCCTAGCATGAATACTGGTAGCTGTTTCTCTTTCATAAACATCTTTCTTTAAAGGGGCATGAATTGTAAAATAAGTAGTTACAGGTGCATCTTGCAAACCAACCCATTGCATACGATGGCTTAATTTTACATCAGTGTAATTTTCAATACCAGCAACTGCAGGGTTTACAATAAAATTGTTTAAAATGTACTGTGTGTAATAAGGTCTTTGCTGAGCATTTGTTGAAATAGTGCAAACTGCAAATAATACAGTTAGTAGGGGTAAAATCTTTTTCATACGTTCCAAAAATAAAGGAAAGATGCAAACATATTATGTTATGCTGTTTATTGATGCTTAAATTTTAAATATTTTTTTATTTTGTATATAATATTTTTCTGAAAATTCTGAAAATAAAATAGTTATAAAATATTTTTTGAAATCTTTGTTTATTTTTTTGGATAAAGTTTTTGTAGCCTTTACCTTTGCCGTCCATTTTTAAGGTTTTGGCCTATAGTATAATGGTAGTACGACAGATTTTGGTTCTGTTCGTCTTGGTTCGAATCCAGGTAGGCCAACCAAATAACCCACTTTTTGTGGGTTTTTTTTTATATTTCCTACAAAATAAAGTCTTTTCAATACTAATTCACAATTCTTAAACATACTATAATTTCAATTTTTTAGCTTATAACATACGTTTATCTTTGCAGCACATTATACCCATTATGATGAATCCTTCTGTTAAAGTATTTTCAGGCACAGGTTCTCAAAAACTAGCCGAAAAAATTGCTCAACGTTTTGGTACACCACTTGGAAAAGTAAATATTCAAAAATTTAGTGATGGTGAATTTCAACCCATTTTTTTAGAAAGTATTAGAGGCGATTATGTTTTTTTAATTCAAAGCACATTTGCACCCACCGAAAATTTAATGGAACTTTTGCTAATGATAGATGCTGCTAAAAGAGCAAGTGCCAGTAGAATTGTGGCTGTTATTCCATATTATGGTTTTGCAAGGCAAGATAGAAAGGATAAACCACGTGTTGCAATTGGCAGTAAATTAATTGCTACACTTCTACAAGCTGCAGGTGCAGATAGAATTATTACAATGGATTTACACGCACCACAAATTCAAGGCTTTTTTGATATTCCTGTAGATCATTTAGATAGTAGTGCCATTTTTATACCTTATATTGAACAATTACAATTAGGAAACTTAACTTTTGCTGCACCAGATGTAGGTAGTACTAACCGAGTAAGAGAAATTGCCAGTTATTTTAATGCAGAAATGGTTATTTGCGATAAACATCGTAAACGTGCCAACGAAATTGCTAGTATGGTTGTTATAGGAGATGTTACCAATAAAGACATTGTGTTGATAGATGATATTTGTGATACAGGAGGAACACTTGCTAAAAGTGCAGCTCTATTAAAAGAAAAAGGTGCCAAAAGTGTTAGAGCCTTTTGTACACATCCTGTTTTAAGTGGCAAAGCATACGAAAATATTGAAAATAGTGTTTTAGAAGAACTAGTAGTATGCGATACTATTCCTTTAAAACAAGAAAGTGGTAAGATTAAAACTATTTCAGTTGCCGATTTGTTTGCAATAGCTATACGCAATGCTTATGAAAATAAAAGTATAACCAGTTTATTTGTTCATAGCCAGTTAAGAGGCAGAGATAAGTAAAAAATTTATCTCTTTTTATGAGGCTTAAATATCTTGTATTTTTAATTATTCTATCTTCTTTTATTGGATATTTAGAATGGGGTACCGAAAGTAAAACCTTTTTAATTATTGCAGAAGCCGAAATAATTCATAAAATTATTACTCACCCTTCCTCTGTTATTCATCCTTTTATATTAATACCATTATTAGGGCAATTACTTTTAGTTTATCAGTTAATTAAAAATAAACTACAAAAAATTATTTTATATTTAGCAATAAGTTGTATTGCCTTGCTTTTTATATTTATGCTTTTTATTGCAATTACAACACTTAATTTAAAAATTCTTTTATCTGTAATGCCTTTTTTTGTTGTAAGTATTTATACTTTATATAGTATAAAAAAAAGCCCCATTAATTAAACTAATTACTAGGGCTTAAAATTTTAAACAAATATTATTACATGTTTGCCTGAATTTTTTTATCTAATACATTTTTAGGTACAGCACCAATTTGTTTATCTACTATTTTACCACCTTTAATAAACAATATGGCTGGTATAGATGTAATGCCATAGTTTACACTAACATTGGGGTTAACATCCACATTTACTTTTCCTATCTTTACTTTTCCTTCATATTCTTTTGCTAACTCTTCTATTACAGGGCCAATTGCTCTACATGGTCCACACCATTCTGCCCAAAAATCAACAACCGATAATTTATCACTTTCTATTACTTCTTGCTGAAAGTTTGCATCTGTAAATTCTAATGCCATAATTGTAAATTTAATTTATTTTAATAAAACTTTTCCTTGAGTTTAAACATCAAATATATATCCAATTTACATTTTGTGCTGTTTTGACTTTTCCACCAATGTTATTTATGACTATTTAAGCTCAAAACTGCCATTGGGGCATATTATTGTAATTACTTAATTTGCTTTATAACCAAATAGCCTAAAACACAAAGTGCTAAAATTATTACAATAGAAATAATTATCCAGCCTTGTGTTTTTATTTTTCTTTTATGTTTTTTTATCCTTTTGCGTTCTAATTGTTTATCCAGGTTATGGTTTAGTTCAGTAATAAATTGATGTACTTTTTGTTTGTTTTGTATCTTTTCTAAACCTTCCACTGCTTCTTGCAAAAAAACATTCTCTTCCATTTTAAGCTCAAATGCATGGCGTTGTTGAGGTGTTAAATTATTATTCAAATAATCAAACATTTCTTGTTCGTTACAGTCGTTTTGAAACAATATTGGCTCTTTTTCTGTCATATTTTTTGAGTCGAGTTTTTTTGAATTAGAAGCTTTAAATTTCTTTTGCCATTTTGTATAAAACTTTTAACCTGTAATAAAGAATAACCTGTTGCTTCTGATACTTGCTGATAGGTTTTCTTTTGTAAATAAAATAACGATAAACATGTTTTTTGTTCCTGGTTTAATTGTTGTAAAGCCTTTTCTAATAAGTTTAATGTTTCTTCTTTCTCCAATAGTTTTTCAATATTATATTTTGTATCATTTTCATCAACATGAGAATCGGTTATTTCAATATACACATTTTTCTTTCTTAATTGCATTAAACAATAGTTTCTGGCCAACACGTAAATCCAACTTTTAAAATAAGTTATTTCATATTTTTTTATTTCGGCAATTGCATGCAAAAATATTTGTTGTACAGCATCTTTGGCTGCCTCTTCGTTCTTTAAATATTTAAAGCAAATGCCAAAAAGTAATAATGTATATCGTTGTAATAAAATTCCAATCCATTTATTTTCATTACTGGAGTTGTAAAGATTTAAAAGTTCTTTATCAGTAATATGTTGGTAGTTAGCAGGCTGCACTATACACCTTTATTGCATAGTAAACTTAATAAAGTTTAATTAATTTTTCTAATTAAAGAGTAATTTTTTTGAGAAGTTTTTTGCTGTTTAATGCCAATCTTTAAAACCAAATAAAATAGAATTTATTCACTTACTTTTGCATAAATTTTTAAAGAAATTTTAATACCAACTTTAACTTTGGTTTAATTCATTTCATCAACAAAAAAAATATTTTACATGGCAGCAAGAGCAGATTTATTTCAAAGCCCAGATTATTTTGCATTAGACGAATTATTATCAGAAGAGCACAAGTTAATTAGAGAAACTGTTCGTAATTATGTTAAAAAAGAAATATCTCCAATTATAGAAGATTATGCTCAACGTGCCGAATTTCCAGAACAAATTGTTAAACAAATGGGTGAGTTAGGATGTTTTGGTCCAACTGTTTCTGTTGAATATGGTGGTGGAGGTTTAGATTATATTTCTTACGGATTAATGATGCAAGAATTAGAAAGAGGAGATAGTGGAGTAAGAAGTACTGCAAGTGTACAAGGCAGTTTAGTTATGTATCCTATATATGCCTATGGTAGCGAAGAACAAAAAAGAAAATATTTACCTAAACTTGCAAATGGTGAATTTCTTGGATGTTTTGGGCTAACAGAACCTAATCATGGTAGTGACCCTAGTAGTATGCTAACTACCATAAAAGATGCAGGAGATCATGTAATTTTAAATGGAGCAAAAATGTGGATTAGCAATGCACCTTATGCTCATGTTGCAGTTGTATGGGCAAAAGATGAACATAATATAGTAAGAGGCCTAATTGTGGAACGTGGAATGCCTGGGTTTTCTACCCCAACAACACATGGTAAATGGAGTTTAAGAGCTAGTGCAACAGGTGAATTAGTTTTTGATAATGTAAAAGTACCTAAAGAAAATATTTTTCCTAATGTACAAGGCTTAAAAGGGCCATTGGGCTGTTTAACTAAAGCAAGATTTGGAATTGCTTGGGGTGCTTTAGGGGCTGCAATGGATTGCTACGATACTGCTTTAAGATATAGTAAAGAAAGAATACAATTTGATAAACCAATTGCTGGTTTTCAGTTACAACAAAAAAAATTAGCTGAAATGGTTACCGAAATTACCAAAGCACAGCTAATGGTTTGGCGTTTAGGAGTATTAATGAACGAAGGAAAAGCAACGCCACAACAAGTAAGTATGGCTAAAAGAAATAGCTGCGAAATTGCTACGAATATTGCCAGAGATGCTAGGCAAATGCTTGGTGGTATGGGCATTACAGGAGAATATAGTATTATGAGACACATGATGAATTTAGAAAGTGTAATTACTTACGAAGGCACTCATGATATTCACTTGTTAATTACTGGTATGGATGTAACCGGTATTAATGCATTTAAATAATAAACTATTTCTAAATTATTTTAAGAATATTGCACTGTATTCAACAGTAAGTATTTGAACAAACATTTGCATATAATTTCTTTTACAGTTCCTTATCCACCTAATTATGGCGGGGTAGTTGATTTGTTTTGGAAATTACCAGCACTACAAAAAGCAGGTATTCAAATACATTTACATTGTTTTGAATATGGACAAAACTTACAAACAGAATTAAATAAATATTGTGCATCTGTTCACTATTATAAAAGATTAGTTGGCTTAAATGGGCTAAGCTTTACTTTACCTTACATTGTTGCCTCTAGAAAGAACGAAGAATTATTTTTGAAATTATTAGAAGATGATTATCCTATTTTGTTAGAGGGTATTCATAGTACCTATTTATTGAATGATAACAGATTTGAGAATAGAAAAATTATTGTACGATTACACAATGTAGAGTGTAATTATTATAAACATTTAGCTAATAATAGCAACAACTTATTAAATAAACTTTATTATCTAGCCGAGCATTTATTATTAAAAAAATACGAAAAAAAATTAGCTACCACAAAGGCTATTTTTTTAACTGTAACAGAAAAAGATAAGTCAACTTTTATCCATCAATTCGGGTATAAAAATATTAATTATTTGCCTTTGTTTTTACCAGAAAGTTGGAAATTTAATTTAGCAACTACAAAAAATTCTTATTGTTTATACCAAGCAGACTTAAGTGTTGTTAATAACGAAAAAGCTGCAATTTGGTTATTGGAGAAAGTATTTAATACTATTGATTTTCCTTTAATTGTTGCAGGCAAAAATCCATCATTAAAACTAATTCAAATTGTAAAAAAATATAAACACGTTACTTTAAATGCTAACCCAAACAACGAAGTAATGCAGCAATTAATTAGCCATGCACAAATTAATATTTTACCCTCTTTAAGTAATACAGGTATTAAATTAAAATTATTAAATGCACTTTATAATGGCAAATATTGCTTGGTAAATAGTAATACAATAGATGGGACTGAATTTGAAAGTTTATGTATAGTTGCCAATAATGTGGAAGAGATGCAGCAAAAAATAAAAGAGTTATTTTGTATGAGTTTTAATGAACCGGAAATAATAAAACGAAAAACCGTATTAGATAAAATATACAATAACACACAAAATGCAGAACAATTAATAAAATATATCTTTGATGAAAGTTGAGGCAACCAAGCAGTATTAATACCATGACAAAAGAAATGAATAATAGGCAGGCTTATTTTAATTACTTCATAGAAGATAAGTATGTTGCAGGTATTGTATTATTAGGCACTGAAGTAAAAAGTATTAGAGAAGGAAAAGTAAGTTTTAATGATGCATTTTGTTTGTTGGTTGATGGGCAATTATGGTTAAGAGGTTTTTATATTGCAGAATATTCACATGGTACTGTAAACAACCATATTGCTGTACACGATAGAAAATTGCTTTTACAAAAAAGAGAAATTAAAAAGCTACAAAATAAATTAAAAGATAAAGGTTTAACCATAGTGCCTCTTAAAGTTTATTTGAACGAAAAAAATTTGGTAAAAGTAGAAATTGGTTTAGCGAAAGGCAAAAAATTACACGATAAAAGAGATACCATTAAACAAAGAGATGCTGAACGTGAATTAAAGCGTTTTGTAAAATAACAACTCAAAATTTATTATAGTGAAGGCTAATGACAAATCATTTTTAGTTTATGTTGCAAAGCTGGTGCTGTTATTTTTAGCATTAGATTATGGCACTACTTTTTTTATTGGTATTACAACACCTGGAGGAAGCCATTATGTGCCTTGGTTGGATAAGTATTTTAATTATGTTAATTGGCTTAGGCAAACTATATTACAATCTTCTAAGTTTTGTATGGGCATATTGGGATACAATATGGAACTTGTTAGCCCTTATATTTTAAAAATAAAAAATGGAGCAGGTGTACATTTAGTTTATTCATGCTTGGGCTATGGTGTTATTAGTTTTTGGATAGCATTTGTATTAGCTAACAAAGCTACTTTATGGCTAAAAGTAAAATGGTTATTGGCTGGGGTTGCAATAATTATTTTTACTAATATTTTAAGAGTATGTATTTTAATTATTGCATTACAAAAGAAAATGTTTAAGCCATTTACCTTAGATCATCACACATTTTATAATATTGTTGCTTACTCTGTAGTAATTATTTTGATGTTACTTTTTATCAAGCAAATAAGAAAGCAACAACTAAAAGTATAAATTAGATTTATTGATTAAGTTCAACCTCATCAATACTTTCATTAATAATACTACAAATATCAAGTAATTGTTGATTGGTACTAATTAATGGAGGAGCCAAACGCATACAGTTTGGAGCAAATAAAAACCAATCTGTAATTAAGCCTTTTGTTATGCATTTTTGAATAACGGCATGATTAGTTTCAAAATTTTCAAAAGCAATAGCAGCCCACAAACCAATATAATTTACATGCTTAATTAATTTTTTTGTAAGATTATTTATAAGAATTGATTGTTTGTGCTGAATGTTATTTAATAAATTTTCTGTTAATAAAACCTCTAAAGCAGCCTTACCTGCAACACAACTTATAGGATGCCCACCAAAGGTGGTAATATGGCCTAATACAGGGTTATTGGTTAATAAATTCATTAAAGAGTAGTTGGCAATAAAAGCACCTAAAGGCATACCACCACCCAATGCTTTTCCTAAAAGTAAAATATCAGGTATTATTTCAAATTGTTCAAAAGCCCATAAACTTCCTGTTCTTCCAAAACCACTTTGTATTTCATCAACAATAAAAAGTACACCATTGGCTTTGCATTTTTTATACAATGTTTGAAGCCAAGTTTTGTTGGCAGCTTTAATACCAGCTTCAGCTTGCACTATTTCTATAATTACACAAGCTACAGTAGAGTCTATTGCTTCAATAATTTCATTAGAGTTATAATTAAAGTGGTAAACTTCGGGCAACAAAGGACGAAAGTTATTTCTCCAATATTCACTTCCAATAACACTTAAAGAGCCTTGTGTGCTTCCATGATAAGCATTGTTGAATGCATAAATTTTGGTTCTGCCGGTTGCTCTTTTTGCTAATTTTAAAGCACCTTCTGTTGCTTCTGTTCCACTATTTGTAAAGTAAACACAGTTTAAATCTGAAGGTAAATTATCAGTGAGTAATTTAGCATAGGCAGTTTGTGGTTGCTGAATAAACTCACCATATACAATAAGGTGCATGTATTCTTTTGCTTGCTTGGTTACAGCTTCTACAACTGTAGAATTTGTGTGTCCTATATTGGCTACACTAAATCCAGAAATTGCATCAATATATTTTTTCCCATCAACATCAAACAAATAAATTCCTTCGGCTTTATTCATTTCTATTGCAATTGGTGCAGGAGATGTTTGTGCAAGATGTTGCTGAAAGATTTGCCTGTTATTCATTACCAGTTATTTTATAATAATATAGCAAAAGTTAATTAAAAATGGCATCATTAATGCCTTTATTTATAATGTATGTGTTATACATAATTTCAACTTTTCCTTTTTTATTTTTCATTTTTTCTCTCATTTCTTTTTTCCCTTCATCATCAAACTCCATTGTTATGCCTTTAGGCATTTTGTAATCTTTAGTATTAAAACCAAAAACAACTTTATCGGGTAACCCATATTGGCTATAATTTCCATAACTTAATAAAATTTGATAAGTGCCGTTTTCTTTTGTTGTTGTAACTACTTTTTTTACTAATAATTTTTCTGCATCAATATACATGGTACTTAACGCAACATCGTTTGTTTCATTTTTGGGTAATAATATTATTTTTCTTGTTATAGTATTGTCAATAATTTCTTCACCACTATCTATAATATCAAAATCCTCTACATTAATAATTGCTCCAATATTTATAGATACACCACCTTTTGGTAAAATAGATATTCCATTTTCTTTTTTAAGCTTAAACTTATTTGGCTTTTTGAAATAAACTGTAACCTTTCCGATTGGGGCTTTAATAAAAGTTATATCTGTTTTCATTTTGCCAGTTGCAGTATAATCATTTACTAAATTTATTTTTGCTTTTACTTTATTTAGTAATGTGGTTGCATCTTGCGAAAAAACAATTGATTGAAAACACAAGAGTATTAAAAATAGAAATCCTAACTTCTTCATTGTTGAAAATTTTAGCTTAATATATCTTTCTTTTTAAAAATAAAAATGGTAATACTTATTAGAATAATAATATGAGCAATTAAAACGGTTAAGCTATTAATAATTTTTGCTGGGTTTTGAATACTTCCTGCAATAGTTTCGTTTTGGTTATTAATTTTTATATCAAAAAATTCTTTCCAAGTAACCAAATGGGTTGTAAACAAGTAAGGTTTTATTAAATTAAATAAAGGTAAACTCATAGTACTTAAAATGGTACAAACTATAATAATACTCATTGTTGCAACAATTGGGCCAATAGAGTTTTCGGCAAATAAAGAAAGAAAAAAACCAACAGCAGCAACTGTTATCATTGCAATTGCTGCAAATAAAAATGCACCAGTGTATCGCCAAAAAATATCGTTTTGCTGAAGTTGTACAACATAATTATTTTTTAGTAACAATAAATCTCCTGTGCCAAAAATAAATATACTTAGTAATAAACCTAGAATTGCAAGCCATATAAGTAAAGCAACAGTATATATACAGGTGGCAATAAATTTTGCAATAATAAATTGCACTCTACTAATTGGTTTTGTTAGCAATAATCTTAAGGTTCCAATATTGGCTTCACCGCTAATCATATCTGCTGCAATTAAAGCAATTAGCAAAGGCACATGCACTAATAGCAATTGTAATAGAACATAACATACAAAATATCCGTTTATTATTTTTCCGTCAATACTAAAAGTGTTTTTTAAATCGGCCATTACAAAGTCTGCATATTCTTTACCATCTACTTTTAATCCTAACTGCACAATAATGGTTAATGCAGCTATTGCAATAAAAGCAATATATGTTCTGGGACGGTTAAATATTTTATATAATTCTATTTGTATTAAAGTAAACATATTAATTGGCAGTGGTTACTCGTAAAAAATAATCTTCTAAACTATGTCTTGGTTTAATGCTAATAAGCTGAATTTGCATTTCAACCAAATTGCTATTCAAGGTTGGTATTTGGCTTTTATCTAATTTAAAAGTAATGGTATTAGTAGTATGTTGCTGAATGCTTGTTAGCCATTTACTTTTTTGTAGTTGCTGCAAAGCAAATTCATTATTGGTTGTTTCTATTTCAACAATTGTTTGCGATGGGTTAAACAAAGCGGTAGCAGTATCTTCAATAATTTTTTTACCTTTATCAATTATCAAAATTCTTGTTGCAATTTGTTCTATTTCACTTAAAAGGTGCGATGAGATTAAAATAGTTTTACCATGCTCTTTACTTAATTTTATTATTAAATTTCTTATATCTGCTATGCCTTGAGGATCTAAACCATTAGTTGGTTCATCTAAAATAATTAACTGTGGCTGGTGTATTAATGCAATAGCAATTCCTACTCTTTGTTTCATGCCTTGAGAGAAGGTTGCAACTTTATCTTTTGCTCTATTTGCTAGCCCAACAATTTCTAATTGTTGCATTAGTTGATGATGTGTTGGCCTGGTACCATTTAGCCTGGCAAAAAGTTTTAAATTATCGTAAGCACTTAAGTATTTATATACATCTGGTTTTTCTATTACTGCACCAATATTTTTTAATATTTCATTTCTATTATTTTGTAGTGGTAAGCCAAAAATTTCTATACTACCATTAGTGGGTTGTATTAATGTAAGTAACATTCTAATGGTTGTACTTTTTCCGGCTCCATTTTGCCCTAAAAAGCCATACACATCACCACTATTAACATTAAAAGATAAATTATTTACTGCTGTAATTTGCTTAAACTGCTTAGTTAAATTTGTAACCTTAATTATTTCATTCATGTAATATAGCCAATTGGGGCAAAGGTAGTAGCTACATATATTGCATAGTAGGTTTTGTATAATAAATTTGATAAATTGATGTGAAAAATACTATTTGCTTTTTTTAAGTAAAAAGAAACCTTATTTTTAAGTATCAAATTTTTATTCAACTTATAATGGTAAAAAATATTTTCATTATTGCTTTAATGGGTATGGTAAATATTGTTATCGCACAACAATCATCACAAAGCAATAAAACCATAAGTGTTTGTTTAAGTAATAGTGAAATGAAATTGTATAATTTAGTGATGGAATACAGGCTGCAAAATGGATTACCCTCTATACCTCTTTCTGCATCTTTATGTTTTGTAGCACAACAGCATTGTAAAGATTTGATTAATAACAAACCTAAAACTTCTGTGTGCAATATGCATAGTTGGAGTAGTAATGGAAGTTGGAGTTCTTGTTGTTATACGCCAGATCATAAAAATGCTGCTTGCATGTGGAATAAGCCAAGAGAGCTAACCAATTATAAAGGTAATGGATACGAGATTGCTTTTTATGTTTGGAGTTCGGCTTCAGCCACATATACTGCAGAACCTGAAGAAGCTTTAAAAGGATGGAAGGGAAGCCCTGGACATAACGATGTTATAATTAATAAAAATATTTGGAAATCGGCTAATTGGAATTCAATTGGTATTGGTATCTATTATGGTTATGCTACCATTTGGTTTGGAGAAGAAAAGGATACAGAAACAATACCACAGGTTTGTAATTAATTTTTTCCATTTTAATTGCAATATTATTTGATGTTACATTTGCAGCAATGCAATACACACTAAAAAAAGCATTAGGCCAGCATTTTTTAAAAGATGAAAACATATGTAAAAATATTACAGATGTAATTAATCAGTCTTTGAATGAAACTACTATTAGTAATTTATTAGAAGTTGGACCTGGTGCTGGTGCTATTACAAAATACTTGCTTCAAATACCTGGTATAAATTTTAAAGTTGTTGAATTAGATGCAGAAAAAGTAGCTTACTTAAATGCTACTTATACTGCTATACAATCTAAAATAATTCATCAAAATTTTTTAGAAATGCATGCACCATTTGATGAAAAATTTATGGTGGTAGGTAATTTTCCTTATAATATTTCTTCTCAAATATTATTTAAAATATTAGAATGGAAACAGAATGTACCTGTTGTTGTTGGCATGTTTCAAAAAGAAGTAGCCCAACGTGTTGCAGCACAACCTGGCAGCAAAACATACGGTATCATTAGTATATTAATTCAGGCTTATTATGATGTAGAATATTTATTTGATGTTTCTGCAAATTGTTTCAATCCTCCACCAAAGGTTATGAGTGGTGTAATTCAACTTAAATTAAAAGATAAAACCTTCAGCAAAAGAAGCGATAAAGATTTTATTAATTTAGTAAAAACCGCTTTTAATCAACGAAGAAAAATGCTTAGAAATGCAGTTAAAAATTTATTTTCAGAAGATGAGTTAAAGAATGAAATTTTTAATAAACGAGCAGAGCAGTTAAGTATTGAAGACTTTGCTGCCCTAACTTTTAAAATGAAATAAAAAATTGAAAAGAATAATTATTTCTGGTTATGCTCATTCTGTATTGCAAGAAATGTTAAGCAATGCAGGCTTTGAGGTAATATATAACCCAACTATTAGCTACCAAGAATTGTTGAATGAAATTGAACCTGCAGTTGGGTTAATTACAACAACTAGAATTAAGGCAGATGAAATGCTTTTGAGAAAAGCAACTAATTTAAAATTTATAGGTAGGTTAGGTAGCGGAATGGATTTAATTGATGTGGAGTTTGCAAAACAAAAAAATATAAAATGTTTAAATAGTCCAGAGGGAAATAGAAATGCAGTAGCTGAACATACATTGGCATTGTTGTTAAACCTTATGAATAAAATAAACATAAGTTACGATGCATTAAAGCAAAATATTTGGGCAAGAGAAGAAAATAGGGGAGATGAGTTAGAGGGTAAAATAGTTGGTATTATTGGCTTTGGTAATACAGGTAAAAGATTTGCTGAACTTCTACAACCTTTTAATGTTACTGTATTAGCTTATGATAAATATAAGTTTGGGTTTGCATCTAACTATATCAAGCAAGCCAGCTTTGAGCAAATTTGCAAACAAGCTAATGTAATTAGTTTTCATGTGCCACTTACAGCAGAAACGCATTATTATGCAAATGATTCTTTTTTTAACTCTTTACAACAACAGCCTTATTTTTTAAATACTTGCAGAGGTAAAGTAACCAATACAAAAGCTTTAATTAATGCCTTAGAAAATAAAAAAATTAAAGCAGCAGGCTTAGATGTTTTAGAAAATGAACAATTATCTACTTATACTACAGATGAAAAAATTATGCTGCAGCAACTAATCCGTTTTAATAATGTAATTATTACACCACATACAGCAGGTGTTACAGCACAATCTTTGTTTAAAATGAGTAAAATAATGGCAAATAAAATTTTAGATCTTTAACTGCTTCCTACATTATTCTTTATTTTTGGTATCTATAATAATCGTTACTGGTCCATCATTCAGCAAGCTTACTTTCATATCTGCACCAAAAATTCCTGTTTCAATTTTTTTATTACAGTCTTGCTCTAATTGTATCTTCATTTTTTCATAAATGGGAATTGCAGTGTTTGGTTTACTTGCTTTAATATAAGATGGCCTATTACCTTTTTTGGTAGATGCATGTAAGGTAAACTGGCTTACTAATAAAATATCTCCATGCAACTCCAAAACACTTTTGTTCATTACTCCATCCTCATCATTAAAAATTCTAAGATTAACTATTTTGTTGCTTAGCCAAATAATATCTTCATTTGTATCAGAGTCTTCTATTCCTAATAAAACTAATAAACCAGTATTAATTTTTGCAACAACTACATTATTTACTGTAACACTTGCATTAGTTACTCTTTGTATGACCACTTTCATAAAATAAAATATAAAATGATTGTACTTTTATGAAATGAAGATAGATATAAGCAAGGAAATTATTTTTAAAACAGCTAGAAGTGGTGGCAAAGGAGGACAAAATGTAAATAAAGTTGAAACCATGGTAGAGGCAAGATGGGATATTAATGCTACAACATTAGTAACAGAAGAAGAAAAGGAATTATTGAAGGAAGTTTTAAAAAACAAAATTTCTATCAATGGCTTTTTAATTCTAAAATCTCAACAAAGCAGAACACAATTAGGTAATAAAGAAATTGTGGTTAATAAAATGAATAATTTAATTAATGTTGCCATACAAAAAAAGAAAAGTAGAATTGCTACCAAAACCCCTAATGCTGTTATAGAACAGAGGAAGGAAAATAAAATAATAAAGTCTAAACAAAAACAAAACAGAAAAAGAATAAACCTTGATGAATTATGATAATTAAAAATTTAACCACTACTCTTTTTTGTACTTTATTAATTACAATTGCCGTAGCACAAGAAACAACAACCATACAATTAAAGCATAAAGTAGGAGATGAGTTGTTGCAACTTGGTACTACATCTTACACAAATCAATGGAATGAACAGTTTACAGTAAATAAGTTTAAATACTACATTACTGCCTTAGAAGTTGAATTTACAAATGGTAACAAAAATTATAGTTGGCATAAGAAATATCATTTGGTAGATGAGGCCAATGCTGCATCAAAAACAATTGTATTAGATAAAAAGCTCAACAATATTAAAGCAATTCATTTTTTGTTAGGGGTAGATAGTATTGTAAATACGAATGGCATTCATACTGGCGATTTAGACCCTATGAAAACAATGTTTTGGACATGGAATACTGGCTATATATATGCAAAACTAGAAGGGCAAAGTAGTTCCTCTAAAGCACAAGCACATAGCTTTAGTTATCATATTGGTGGTTACAAAGCAAATGAAAATGCAGTTAAAAAAATATCACTTTTAATTAAGGATAATGCTACAACTGATAACGAAATAATTATAGAAGCTAATATTTTGGCTTGGTTTAATGGGGCCAAAAAATTAAAAATTGCCGAAGAACCAATTTGTCATCAACCAGGTAAATTAGCAATGGATATTGCAAATAATTATGAAAAAATGTTTTCAGTAAAATTGTAACTCAAATGAAAACTTTTAAAGTAATAACCATACTTATTTGTTTAGTAGTTGTAGGAGTTGGTTTTATTGAAATTAAAAAACATAAACCTACACCTTTAAAATTTATTGTTCCCAAAGGTTGGCCAAAACCAATTTATAATTTTAAGAACAACCCATTAACTGTAGAAGGTTTTGAATTAGGTAAAAAGCTTTTTTACGATGAAAGATTAAGCAAAGACAGCACAATTAGTTGTGCAAGTTGCCACCAGCAATTTAGTGCTTTTGCCACTTTTGATCATAATTTTAGCCATGGGTATAACAACACTTTTACAACACGTAATGCACCAGCATTACAAAATTTAGCTTGGCAAAAAGAGTTGATGTGGGATGGTGGAATAAATCATTTAGATGTACAGCCTATAACACCCATTGTAGCAGAAAATGAAATGGCAGAAACCTTAGAAAATGTAATTTATAAATTAAAAAAAGATACCAGCTACAAACGAATGTTTAAAAATGCTTTTGGTAGCAATGAAATTACAACAGAAAGAATGACCAAAGCTTTAAGCCAATTTATGGTTATGCTAGTTAGTAGTAATAGTAAATATGATAAAGTAAAAAGAGGAGAAGATACTTTTAACCTTCCTGAAAAATTAGGCTACGAAATATTTAAACAAAAATGTGCTAGCTGCCATACCGAACCATTTTTTACAGATTTAAGTTATAGAAACACTGGAATGCCTTTAGATGCTACAATTAACGATATAGGAAGAATGAGAATAACCAATAATAAAAACGATTCTTTAAAATTTAAAGTACCCTCTTTACGCAATGTAGATTTAACTTTTCCGTATGGGCATGATGGTAGGTTTTTTACATTAAGCAATGTGTTTGAGCATTACAAAAGTAATATGCAGCCTATACATAATACAGATATACTTCTAAAAAATAAATTGTATTTATCCAACTTTCAAATTGGGCAGTTAACTGCATTTTTATTTACATTAACCGATAGCAGTTTTACAAAAAATCCTCTGTTTGCAGCCCCTGCTTATACTAAGCCAATAATTTTACATCAACACTAAAGACTAAGTAATTATAGGTTATAATATTTTAAGAATTTTTTATGAGGTAACTTTTTACACCATAATTAACTACAAAATGAAAACTCTTTTTATTATGAAACCTGCATTACTCTCTTTGCTAATTTGTTTATTTTGTATATAAAAATGCCCCCAATTAGTGTCTAACTTTTTGGGGGCAGTGCAAAAAAGTGGCTTTTATATTTTATATAAAGTTGTAAAAAATTAACCTAAAGCTACTCTCTTAAAGCTAATTACTTGTAAATCTTTCTGTACAGATGTTAAGTATTCAGCAACTGTTTTGCTGCCATCTTTTACAAAAGCCTGAGCTAATAAAGTTTGTTCTTTAAAGAAAGCATTTAGTTTACCTTCTGCAATTTTAGCAATCATATCATCAGGTTTACCTGCCATTTTAGGATCTTGCTTCATGGTTTCGATAATAATATTTCTTTCTCTTTCAATAACATCAGCAGATACGCTGTTAGCATCTACAGCTACAGGATTTAAAGCTGCAATTTGCATAGCAACATCTTTACCTGCTTCTGCTTCTGCAGCACTTAAAGCTACCAACACTCCTAAACGATAAGCACCATGTATATAAGATGCAACATAAGGAGCTTCTACTTTTTCAAATTTTACAATTCCTATTTTTTCGCCAATAGCTGCAAGTTTGTCATTAATTAAATCGCTAACTTTAGCTCCATTAATGCTAACATTATTTAACTCTTCAATTGAATTTACATTGTTGGCTACTGCTGCATCTGCAATGCTTTGAGCAAAAGCCACAAAGTCGGCATTTTTAGAAACGAAGTCTGTTTCGCAGCTAATACAAACAACAAAACCTGTTTTATTATCAGCTGTTGTTTGTGCAATTACTACACCTTCTTTTGCTTCTCTATCGCTACGTTTTGCAGCAATTTTTTGTCCTTGCTTACGCAACCAGTCAATAGCAGCTTCAAAATCGCCGCCTGTTTCTGTTAATGCTTTTCTGCAATCCATCATGCCAGCACCTGTTGCCTGACGTAATTTGTTAATATCTGCAGCAGTTATAGCTGTTGTTGTACTCATGGTATTTTAAGTTTAATATTTTTTATAAGGTTATGTTTAAGATATTTATTATTGAAAATATGTTTAGTATAATAAATAATATTTTGAATGAAAAATTAATAAATAGATAAAAAGCAAATTGGCTGACTATACAAATAATCAACCAATTAATTGCTATTATTTAACTGATAAATTATTTACCTGCTGGTCTGCGAGTATTAGGCACTCTACGTTTAGGAGCATTATTAGCATTAGTAGCACCATCACCAGTTGTTCTACCACCTCTGCCACGTCCACGACCTCCTTCAGCTTGTGCTTCTTGTTCTAGTCTTTTTGCCTTAGCTTCATTTTCGTTATTGTCGTCATTTTGGTTTGCTTCTTCTTCTTCTTTATTTGCCATACGTTCAGCCAAGCCTTCTGCAATTGCTGCAGTAATATAATTGGTAATAATGGCAATAGATTTTGTAGCATCATCATTTGCAGGAATTGCAAAATCTACTTTATTAGGATCACAATTAGTATCCACAACTCCAAAAGTAGAAATACCTAAACGCTTAGCTTCTGCTAATGCAATATGCTCTACACCAATATCAACAATAAATAAAGCTGATGGTAAACGACCTAATTGAGCAATACCACCCAATACTTTTTCCATTTTTTCTTTATCACGGCTAAGTGTTAAACGTTCTTTTTTAGTTAGGCTTTCTGCACTACCATCGTTTAACATTTTATCAATGCTCTGCATTTTTTTAACACTTTTGCGTACAGTATTAAAATTGGTAAGCATACCACCTAACCAACGTTCTGTTGCATAAGGCATATTTACACGTTTAGCACATTCGCTAACTATTTCTTTTGCTTGTTTTTTTGTTGCAACAAACATAATTTTTTTACCGCTTTTTGCAATTTGCTTTAAAGCAGCAGCAGTTTCTTGTAAGTGAACAACAGTTTTATTTAAATCAATAATATGAATACCTTTTTTTTCAGCAAAAATGTAAGGTAACATTTTAGGATTCCACTTCTTTTTTAAATGTCCAAAGTGTACACCTGCTTCTAATAGCTGTTGTTGAAGTGAAGTGTTATTTTCCATAATTTATGTGGCTTTTATACTCTATTAACCAGAGAAAAAGCTTTATTTTTAAAGTTGAATAAAATTTATTAAGAACTTTGAATTTACTCAATACTATATAGTGTAATTGAATAAAATTAACGTTTGCTGAACTGATAGCTTTTTCTGGCTTTTTTATGACCAAATTTCTTACGTTCAACACTACGTGGATCTCTTTTTAAATAACCAGCAGCTTTTAAAGCAGGTCTTAATTCAGCATTTACTTCTATTAACGCCCTAGATATTCCTAACTTTATTGCTTCTGCCTGTCCTTTTAAACCACCACCTTGTGCATTAACAACAATATCAAACTTACCTGTTGCTTCTACCGTTTTTAAAGGAGCTTCTACCTGATTTTGTAAGTAAGCTAAAGGAAAATAAGTTTTATAATCTTTATCATTTACAGTAATTTTTCCATCGCCTTTGCTGATGAATACACGTGTTACAGCTTCTTTACGACGACCAACTGCGTTTTTTTGTTTTTCCATTTTATAATAGATTGGAATGTTTTAAATTTTGTTTTGTAATTAAGTTAGAATTTTAACTCTTTTGGTTGTTGTGCTGTATGAGGATGAGACGAACCAGTATATACAAATAATTTTTTGTACATTTTACGTCCTAATCTGTTTTTAGGCAACATACCTTTTACTGCTCTTTCAATAATTACTTCCGGACGGCGTTTAATTAAATCTTTAGCAACTTCTTCTTTACGTCCACCAGGATAACCAGAAAAAGTGTCGTAAATTTTTTCTCCTAATTTATTACCTGTAAATTTTACTTTATCACAGTTAGTAACAATGATATAGTCTCCACAATCTACGTGTGGTGTGTAGTAAGGTTTGTTTTTACCTCTTAGTATTGCTGCAATTTTGCTGCACATACGTCCTACGGTTTGATTAGTACCGTCCACAACATACCAATTATGTGTTACGGTAGCCGCATTTGCATGCTTTGTAGTGAAATGTAATTTGCTCATTTTATTTTTTGTTTTAATTAAATCAATGCTATCCCATTGATTTTAAATAGCCCTTTTTAAAAGGATTGCAAAATTAGGTGTGTTATCTTTTATTTTCAAAATTTTGTAGAAATATTTTTTACCGCAATTTTGTAACTAATTGATTTTTAGTAAAAAAATTGACAAAATATTTTTATACATAGCTGAAATGCTTGAAAATATTGATGTTTTTACTAAACTTATTCTTAAAAAGAAGCTATTATAGTGCATTACACAATTTATTCTACAAAAAATATCTTTATTAAATCCGCATGAAACAACAAACTAATTTTCAAACTTTATAGAATATAAAATACAATTAAATATTTGGGTAATGGTAAAGCATTGGCGATGTTGCGTTATTCTGTGTTACGTCTGCAAGGTGCCGCTGCTGAATAAAAATACAAAAGCTCATTGTTTATTCTGTTGCTCGGCGTTATTCGTCAGACGAAACTGAAGCTGATTAGCGATATACAGCCGATTGTTCTTCTGTCGCCCCGCCATATACACCAATGCACCTGTTAGCGGTTTGTGCCTTACGATTTCAGTTTGAAATATTTACAACAGTGCATGCAAATAATTTGCGGTGTCTTTAAGTCCTGCATTTCTTAAGAGGTTTAGCACTTCAAATTCATCCTGTTTGGGATTTTTCTTATTCAAAACCATTTCCTTGAAAGCAGCGACAGCTTGTTCTTGATTGAGGTCTATAATATCGGTTAGAAAGTCATCAGCGGTTTTTGCACTTAGACTAAAAGATTGCAAATACTCTTCTGGAAAGTCTTTAATATTGTTTGTTACAATAAGATTAGCATTTGTCTTTATTGCCGCAGCCAAGACGTGTCGGTCATCTTTATCTGGCAATTCCAAATGGTCTATTAAGCCTTTGTAATTTTGAACTAAAGCGTCTGGGAAAGCTGAATTTGCTTTGGATATTCTTTTATTTGCCTCCTCCTCTGAAACTTCTTTTTCCACCATTACTCTTTTCCACTCATCAAAAATATGTTCGCTCCATTTTGGGGTATAAAGGTCATAATATGCAAACCAAAATAAAATATCTCTGATAATTACAGGATAGACAACATTTGTATCTAAGACAGCTATAAAGCGAACACTATGAATCATACAAGCCAGTTTCTTCGTCTAAATTCATTATATCAATAATGTTTTGCTTCTGTTGCTCTTTCATTTGTTTTCTATACCTCATAATATCATCAAATTTTATTCTTCTATGCTTTCCAACTTTGGTAAATGCAATCTTTCCATCTTCAAGTAGCTTTACCAAATGAGGCCTTGAACATCCAAGGATTTCAGCCGCAGCTTGAGTAGTTACTTCAGTAGCAATAGGCACAAGAGAAATTAATTTACCTTGTCCCATAGCCTTTAAAATATCTCCTAATAGTTTCAAGGCACTTAATGGAATTCTGATTTTTTCGCTTGTTTCTTCTATTTCAATTTCAGGTTGCTCAGAATTAAGTTGCTCTATCACTGAAGCTAAAGCGTCGTAAGATTCGCTTGCAATCTTTTGATCAAGCTTTGAAGGTTTTCTTATTTGTTCTAATACTTTCATGAGTATAAATTTTTGAGTTCTGTCGCAAATTAAACGAAATAAACGAAATAGTCAAAATAAAAGAAAATAAAATTTTGCAGTTTAACAATCTATCAAGCAAGTAAAAATTATCAATATTGATTATCAGTGAGTTAGTAAAAGTAAAGGTTTGGGATAGACCAGCAGTTTTTGGCAGTTTCTCAATTAAGTAAACTCTGTCCAGTGGCATAACCGCTAACATACTATTTAAGCTCTCTTAACAATGAAATGTAATGTTTATTACATTTTTTTCTTCAATAACAATACTCAGTTTTCATTATCGGTTACTTATTAACTACTATTTTTACAAACTTTACAAAAAGAAATCTTATGCTAAATGGTAAAAAAGTAATAGTGGTTTTACCTGCTTATAATGCCGAAAAAACATTAGAGCAAACCTATAATGAAATACCATTGAATGTGGTTGATGAAGTAATTTTAGTAAATGATGCCAGCCGAGATAATACAGTTGGCGAAGCAGAAAGATTAGGGATAAAACATATAGTAACCCATACCAATAACAGAGGGTATGGAGGTAACCAAAAATCTTGTTACAACAAGGCATTAGAACTTGGTGCAGATATTGTAATAATGGTTCACCCAGACTATCAATATACGCCTAAACTAATAATACCCATGTGTAGTATTATTGCCAACGAAGTTTATCCAGTTGTTTTTGCTTCTAGAATTTTAGGAAAAGGAGCATTAAAAGGCGGAATGCCAATGTATAAATTTATTGCAAACAGAATTTTAACTCTAACGCAAAATATTTTATTAAACCAAAAATTAAGTGAATACCACACAGGGTACAGAGCTTTTAGCAGAGTTGTTTTAGAAAAAGTAAACTATAATGCTAATAGTGATGATTTTGTTTTTGATAACCAAATGATTGCTCAAATTTTTGATGCAGGCTTTGAAATAGGCGAAGTTACTTGCCCTACAAAATATTTTGAGGATGCTTCTTCTATAAATCTTAAAAGAAGTATTACCTATGGTTTAGGTGTTTTAAAAGTTTCGTTTGGGTATTTTTTCAAGAAACTTGGCTTAAATAATTCAGTTATTTACAATCATAAAAAATAAAAGCAATTTTATTAAGCTTACTATTTTCTACCCAAAAATATTTATATGGATGTACAAATAGAAGCCAGTTGGAAAGCAGTTTTGCAGCAAGAGTTTACCAAAAACTATTTTCAACAAATTGTTGCACATCTTAAAACAGAAAAAGCAACTAAAACTATTATTTATCCAAGTGGCTCATTAATTTTTAATGCATTTAAACAAACTCCATTTAATCAGGTTAAAGTAGTAATCTTAGGTCAAGACCCCTATCATGGTATTGGGCAAGCAATGGGGTTAAGTTTTAGTGTGCCAAATGGAGTTTCTAATCCACCATCTTTACAAAATATTTTTAAAGAATTACAAACTGATATTGGAATGCCTATTCCAAGCTCTGGCAATTTAACTGCATGGGCTAAACAAGGTGTTTTGCTTTTAAATGCTGTGTTAACTGTTAGAGCCAACGAAGCAGCAAGCCATAGTAAAATTGGGTGGACAAACTTTACTGATGCTGTAATTCAAAAATTATCTGATGAAAAAAAACATCTTGTTTTTCTACTTTGGGGAAAATTTGCACAAGAAAAGCAAATATTAATTGATGAAACTAAACATTCCGTATTAAAAGCTGCTCATCCATCGCCATTGAGTGCTTACAACGGCTTTTTTGGCTGTAAACATTTTAGCAGAACTAATGAAATACTTGTTAAAAATGGCGTTGAGCCTATAAACTGGAGTTTTTAAAATTTTATATTATATGAGACAATTACTTGAATTTTTTAAAAATGTTTTTGCCAGAATTTGGGCATTATGGGGTTTGGTAACTTTTGTTGTTACCTTTTTTATTTTCTTTATTCCATCAATGTGTACCCACTTAATTGCAGATGTAAATAAAAGCCAAAATGTTTTTATTTATATAGCAAAAATTTGGATGAATGTTTGGCTGTTTTTAGTTGGCTGTAGGGTAAAAGTTAGAGGTAAAGAGAATGTTGAAAAAAATAAAACTTATATTTTTACATGCAACCATAACACTTTATTAGATGTACCAATAACTTGCCCATATATACCAGGCGGAAATAAAACAATTGCTAAAAAAAGTTTTGTAAAAATTCCAATTTTTGGGTGGTATTATGCTAAAGGAGGAATATTGATTGATAGAAAAAGTGATGCAAGTAGAAGAATGGGATTTGAACAAATGAAAAAAACTTTGCAACAAAAAATTCATGTTTGTATTTATCCTGAAGGAACAAGAAACAGAACAGGTAAGCCTTTGAAAAGCTTTTATGATGGTGCATTTAAACTTGCAGAACTTGCACAAACACCAATAGTTCCAACTATGTTATACAATACATTAAAGGCTATGCCTAACAATAAGTTCTTTTATTTGTTACCCCATAGTTTAGAGATACATTTTTTACCAGCTATCAGTCCTCAAAATTTAACTATGAAAGAACTTAAAGATAAGGTTTTTGATATTATGTATAAAGAATTTGAACTTAATAATAAAAAAAAAACTGTTTCAATTTTTTATTTATTGAAACAGTTAACAAGTATTTTTATAATTACTTAAATCTGCTACTCACAACTAAATCTTTGCTACCGGCTGTGTAAGTATAAAATCCTTCGCCAGATTTTACGCCTAATTTGCCAGCTGTTACCATGTTTACTAATAAAGGGCATGGAGCATATTTTGTATTTCCATAACCATTATACAATACGTTTAAAATGCTTAAGCATACATCTAAACCAATAAAGTCGGCTAATTGTAAAGGTCCCATAGGGTGTGCCATTCCTAACTTCATAATAGTATCAATTTCTTCCACACCTGCAATACCTTCGTATAAACTAATAATTGCCTCATTAATCATAGGCATTAATATTTTGTTTGCAATAAACCCTGGATAATCATTTACAACACATGGTATTTTACCCAATTGTTTACTTAACGCAACAATACTTTCTGTTACCTGCTTTTCCGTTGCATAGCCTTCAATAATCTCTACTAATTTCATTACAGGAACTGGGTTCATAAAATGCATACCAATAACTAAATGTGGTCTTTTAGTTGCCGAGGCAATCTTTGTAATAGAAATAGAAGAAGTGTTACTGGCTAAAATACAACCAACTGGTGCTGCAGCATCTATTTGTTTAAATATTTTTAATTTTAATTCTATATTTTCTGTTGCAGCCTCAACAACTAATTCTGCATTTGCTACTCCTTCTTCTATACTTATATAAGTGGTTAAGTTTTGTAAAGCAGTTGTTTTTTGCTCTTCGGTAAAGCTACCTTTTGCTATTTGTCTGTCCATATTTTTTGTTATGGTAGCAATAGCTTTTTCTAATTGTGCTGCATTTACGTCAATAAGGTTTACAGTAAAACCATTTTGTGCAAAAACGTGAGCAATGCCATTACCCATTGTTCCAGCACCAATTACAGAAATATTTTTCATGTATAAAAGTATTAGGCAGCGAAAGTAAAATAAATTTGGATAGATGAATTTTAATTAAGCAGATTAATTTTTCTTTCGCTTGTAATCGCCCCGTTTCCAGCTTTTAATAAACTCGGCCCAAGCCATAGGATTTAAAATATTCATTGGGGGTATTTGACCAGCATAATAATATTTATTTGCTTGTTGCCTCATTTGATAATTTACAGCTTCTCTTCCATCGGCGGGCAAGCTATTTATTAATACTCTTCTTTTAGCAACATCTGTATTTTGCCTTGCAATTTCATAAGCATCATCTGGTATTGGTGTATTTACAAAATCTCTTTCAAACTGTTCTCTGCTTGGCCTAGAACGTATAATTGTAGCAGGTAAATAAGCTGTATCGTTTACTAGTAATTGAATAACACTATATTGGTTTTCTTTTAAATTGTGTGGTATATCAATGGTTTTATCTTTAAACCCAATACAAGAAAATGTTATTCTATCGCCTTTTAAAACTGCAATACTAAATACGCCATCACTATTACTAATAGTTCCTCTTCCTTTATTAACTACAATAATACTTGCATTACTAATTGCTCTTAAACTATCTGCTGACATGATTACACCATACAATTGTACCACACTATCTTGTGATACATATCGTTGTGCAGTAGAGATTTTAGTGCAAAACAACCCTATCACAATAGCAAAAAATAATTTATGTACAATTAATTTCATCATTCAATTAACCAAAATAAACTAATGTATAATAAGTTTCAAATAAAAATAATTTTAAAATATTTCTTGATTCAAAACTTCAAAATGTAAACTTCAACAAAGTAAACCTCTGAAAGTTTTATCTTCGCAACTTATATAATTTTTTAACAAAAACTTTCAACAATAATGACTGTAGAAGCAATTTTAGATGCCTTAAGAAATGTGCAAGAACCAGATTTAGGAAAAGATATAGTAACCTTAAATATGGTAAAAGATATTGCAATAGATGGAGATAAAGTTTCTTTTACCATTGTACTTACTACACCTGCTTGCCCCATGAAAGATAAAATGAGAATGGCCAGCGAAAATGCAGTAAAACTTTTGGTAAATAAAGATGCCAAAGTGATTGTTAATTTCACTGCAATAACTTCATCAAAAAGGTTACAAGGAGATAAGATTTTAGGTGGGGTTAAAAATATTATTGCAGTGGTAAGTGGTAAAGGTGGTGTTGGTAAAAGTACAGTAAGTGCAAATTTAGCCCTTGCTTTGTCAAGTGCAGGTGCAACTGTTGGTTTAATGGATGCTGATATTTATGGGCCAAGTGTACCAATAATGTTTGGTGTTAGAGGGCAACGCCCCATGATGAAAGAAGTAGATGGTAAAGGTTTAATTGTACCATTGGAAAAGTATGGAATTAAATTAATAAGTATTGGTTTATTGGTTGATGAAAAAAATGCAGTTGTTTGGAGAGGGCCAATGGTAAGCAATGCTATAAGACAATTTGTAACAGATGTAGATTGGGGAGAATTGGATTATTTGGTAATTGATATGCCACCTGGTACAGGTGATATTCATTTAACCCTTATGCAAACAGTGCCTGTTACTGGCGTTGTTATAGTTTCAACACCACAAAAAGTTGCTTTAGCAGATGCCAAAAAAGGAATTGCCATGTTTGGCCAATCGCAAATTAATGTACCTATTTTGGGGTTGGTAGAAAATATGGCCTATTTTACTCCTGCAGAATTACCAAATAATAAATATTATTTATTTGGAAAAGAAGGTGGAAAGAATTTGGCGGATGAGTATGATTTGAATTTTTTAGGGCAAATTCCATTAGTACAATCTATAATGGAAGGTGGCGATGAAGGTGTGCCAGCAATGGCTGGTAATGATGAAGTTTCTAAAGAGGCATTTAGAAATTTAACTGCCTCCATTGTTAGAAACATAGCAATTAGAAATGCAAATATTCCTGCTACAAAAATAGTTGAGGTGAAGGCATAGTATTAACACCTCTATAAAATAAAAGTGGCTATATTTTATATTGAATGTAGCCACTTTTATTTTTACTGAACTTGCTTTAATTTTTTCTTAAAATCCAACTACCAATAGTTTTCCAGTTTACTTTTTTCCCATACATTAAAATACCTGTTCTATAAATTTTACCTGCTAACCAAGTTGTGGCAACAAAACCAACAATTAAACAAGCCATGCTTATAAGTAGCTGTAATATAGATACACCTTCTGGTACACCATGTGCAATTCTTGCCATCATAACAATAGGAGAAGTTAAAGGAAAAATGCTACCAAAAATAGCTAAGCTGCTGTTAGGGTCGTTTACAGCTTTCATCATTATTACCATTCCAAAAATAATAGGCATAGTAATGGGTAACATTAAACTTTGAGCATCTTGTGGGTCTTCATTAACTGTGCTGCCTACTGCTGCAAACAAAGAAGAATACAGAAAATATCCTCCTAAAAAATAAAATAAAAAACAGCCAACAATTAGCAACCAATTTACTTGCCCAATTCCATTCATAATACCAACCATTGCTGTATTTTCTTGAGACATTGTTGAAGCTGCAGCTCCAATACCTGGTTGCATGGGCTGTGCTTGCATTTGAGTTAACATATCAGGAAAAATAATGGGTAATAAAAATTGTAAGCCAATAATTAAAATTATCCAAATTAAAAATTGAACTAGCCCTACTGAGCCAATTCCAAATATTTTACCCATCATTAATTGAAAAGGTTTTACACTACTTACAATTACTTCTGCAATTCTATTTGTTTTTTCTTCCATAACACCACGCATTACCATAGTGCCATAAATAAAAAGAATAATGTAGATAAGAAAGCCAGAAACAAATCCTACTCCATAACTGATACCTGCTTTTTTACTGGTATCTTCCACCCCTTTAGTTGTTGTAAAAACAATTTCATTTGTTTTTTGCAAACTATCTAGCTGTGTTTTGGTAATATGCAAGCTACCCAACATTTTCTTTTCTTCAATTACATTATTTAACTTACCGATAATTTTTTCTCGGGTAATTAAACCAACACTTTTGTCGGATATTACTTGAATTGAATCTGTAGAACCAGTGATATCAAATGTTTTTGGAATAAATACAAAAGCATTAATTTTTTTTGCTTCAATTTGTTTTTTTAAAGTTTCTGGTGTTTCATTTTGTACATGAATGAAATTGATTTCTCCATCATTTTTCTTGGCTAGCTTTCCTTCAAAAATATTGGCTTCATCTGCAATGGCAATGGTAAAATTGTCGGTTGTTTTTACAGCGAAATATATTATTAATGCATAAATGCCAAATATTAAAATTGGTAACCCTATTGTTGTAAGCAAAAAAGTCTTTTTTTGAACTCTACTTAAAAATTCTCTTCTTGCTATAATTAATATTTTGTTCATGGTTTATTTAGATAAATTGTTCTGATAAAAATTAAACTGTTACGGCTTCAAAAGCTCTTGTTTTTGCTTTGGTTCCTTCTACTAACGAAATAAATATTTCATTTAAACCTGGTAATATTTCGTTGAAAGACTCTATGGCTTGATTAGTATCAATAAAATGCTTTAATACATCGTTACTTTTATAACCATTATTAATTGAAACTGTGAGAGAGTTATTATTTTGTGCATCTATAGTAAATACGTTGCTTAAAGTATTGGTAGGCTCGTTTTGCAGTGTAATGCTAAATTTATTTTTCTTGAATTGTTGTTTTATATCTTGAACTGTACCATCTAATATTTTCTTTCCTAAGTTTACTAAAACAATATGATCGCAAATTTCTTCTACTTGCTCCATGCGGTGAGTGCTAAAAATTACTGTACTTCCTCTTTGTGCTAAGCCATAAATTTCGTCTTTAATTAAGTTAGCATTAATAGGGTCTAATCCACTAAAAGGTTCATCTAAGATTATTAATTTAGGTTCATGTAAAACAGTGGTTACAAATTGTAATTTCTGGCTCATTCCTTTACTTAAGTCTTCCACTTTTTTATTCCACCAACTTTCCATTTCTAATTTCTTAAACCAAAAAATAATTCTCTCCATTGCATCTTTTTTGCTCATTCCTTTTAGTTGAGCCAGGTATAGTGCTTGTTCGCCAATTTTCATTTTCTTGTACAATCCTCTTTCTTCTGGCATATAGCCAATTTTCAAAACATCATTAATTGGGTCAAACTTTTTTCCATCAAATATTATAGAACCATTATCAGGATAAAAAATTCCTGTTATCATTCTTATTAAAGTGGTTTTGCCTGCACCATTAGGGCCTAATAAACCAAAAATGCTTCCTTTATCTATACTAAAGCTAATATCATCAACTGCTTTTTGTGATGAAAAAAACTTTTGAAGATTATTTAATTCCAAAATTTTATCCATGAATACATATTTATTTTCAAAAGTAAATCTTTGAAAGTAGTTTATTAAATTATTAATGACAAAAGGCGAAAAAAATGGAAGAAGTAAAGGAAATTTATTAATAGTTGAATTACTAAAATGTGAGTATAAATTGAATTAATTCAACTGTGGGTCTATTGGATAATTAACCATTTGACTGTACTCACCTCCTAAATCTTTCAGTGCATCTTTCCAGATATTTTCAGTTTTTGAATTAAAAACTAAAGTTGTAGTTGCTTGTCTGGTTATCCAGCTTTTTGTTTGTAATTCATCTGCTAATTGCCCTTCGCCCCAGCCACTATAACCAATAAAAAAGCGAATATCGTTTTTGCTAATTTTTTTTGTTTTAATTAAGTCAACCACTAATTCAAATTCACCACCCCAATAAATATTCTCTAATACCTCTAATCCTCCTTCAATTAAATCAGGTCGTTTATGAATAAAGTGAATGGTTTGTGGCTGAACGGGACCACCATAAAATAAAGGGAAGTTAATATCTTCAAAGTCTGTAAGCATATCTTTTAACGAACGATCGTACAGCTTATTTAAAACAAAGCCACAACTTCCTTCTTGTTGATGATCGCAAATTAAAACAACACTTCTTGCAAAATTAGGATCTTTCAAAAATGGGTCAGAAATTAATAAAATACCTGGTGCTATATCTATCATAACCGAAAATTAAATCATTCAAGCAAAATTTAAAAATTTAATATTATCAGTAAGTTAAAATTCAATTAAATAAAGGTTGCATTTTTACTTAAATTGCTTTGCAATACTATATTTGTTAATACTGTTTTATAAAACTTAATTAGTTTAAAAGTGTAATTACTCTACAACATTAGCATGAAAAAAACTTTACCTTTAATTGTAACGCTTATTACACTTTCATTACTAGGGCTTATTATTTTACAAGCATCTTGGTTAAAAAATTTAATTGAAGTAAGGCAGGCTCATGTTTTTAATAAAATACAAACTGTAACTACACAAGTTGCTACAGATTTAAGTTATGCTGCTTTTGCTGGCCCAGTTATAAGATTACCAAGAAAGTCGAATAAAATTTCTGCAGAATTTCATTTAAGGTTATTAAAGCCACCAAGCATAGGCGATAAATTTACACCACAAGAAATTTATGCTAAGCTAAGAAAAGCTTTTGATGATGTAGATTTAAAAAAAATGAAATTTGAGTTTGCTATTGCCAATAGCGATGGTGATTATGAAATGCAATCTTTAAACTATGCTAAAGAGTTTTATGATACCACTTCAAACAAAAGAATACATAATTACTTAGTACCTGAAACAGGAACTGAAATTGACCAGGTGGTACAGGCCGAACAAATGATTGTAATTGTACCTGATTTTACAAAGCAGGTTTGGAGAAGTTTGCAATGGATAATTATTGGTGCTATAATTTTTATGCTTATAATTATTGCAGCATTTTATGTTACACTTAAAAGTTTATTCAATCAGAAAAAGTTAAGCGAAATAAAGAGTGATTTTATTAACAACATGACCCATGAATTTAAAACACCATTAGCCACCATTTCTTTAGCAGTAGATGCTATTAAAAATGAAAAAGTAAAAAATGATAGCGATAGGTTTCAATACTTTAGTAATATAATTAAAGAAGAAAATAGAAGAATGAATAAGCATGTAGAAACCATACTACAAGCAGCTTTAATGGAAAAACAAGAATTAAAACTAAATATTAATCGTATTGCTTTACATCCATTACTTAATAATGTAATTGAAGCTTATAATTTACAACTATTGGAAAAAAATGGCTTTATTGAAACAAACTTAAATGCAAAAAACGATGTTGTAGAAGCAGATGAAGTACATTTAACTAATTTGTTATCTAATTTAATAGATAATGCAATAAAATATTCTAAAGATAATTTGGTTATAAAAATATCAACCTCTTGTAACAACAAAATTTTTTCCATTAAAATAGAAGATAATGGTATTGGTATGAACAAAGAATCGGTTAAAAGAATTTTTGAAAAATTTTATAGAGCTCATACAGGCAATATTCATAATGTGAAAGGTTTTGGTTTAGGAATGAGCTATGTAAAAACTGTTATAGATGCACACAAAGGAAGAATTAAAGTAGAAAGTACTTTAGGAAAAGGAAGCACTTTTTGGGTGGAGTTACCAAGAACTTATACTTCAAAAAAGTAACTGATTTTTATTATTTCTTTACACTGCAAATGAAGTACCACAACCACAGGTTTTACTTACATTGGGGTTAGTAAAAGTAAACCCTCTGCTATTTAAACCATCACTCCAATCTATTTGCATTCCTATTAAATACAAACTATGGCTTTTGTTCATAATAAAAGAAAAATCGTTGGTTGTGTATTCCGTATCTTCTGCAGTAGGTTCATCAAATCCTAAAACATAAGTCATACCACTACAGCCTCCTCCTTTTACTCCAACTCTCAATTTTTTAGAAGCATTAAAATCCTCTTCACTAATTAATCTTTTTATTTCATTAATGGCATCTATGGTAAAACTAACTGGCAATGAACCTTGCATAACTTGTAATATTTTTACAAAAGTAAAAAGTAAATAATAAACTAGTATAAAAAGCTATTACGATAATTGGAATAAGAAATGTTATTTTTTAAGGTTTTGAATAAACTATACTAAATTCAATTTTTTATGGTTTGCTAAAAACTATATTTGCAAAAATTTATATATGGATAGCCCTATTGTAATTGCCTTTATTATTGCCATAGCTGTTTTTTTTATTGGTACACTTGTAGTACCATATTTTAGAGATAAAAGAAAACAAAAAGCAAAAAATTCTACCAATAATATTGCCTCAAAGCAACTGCAATTACAAGCTTACGAAAGACTAATTTTATTAACCGATAGAATTGCATTACCTAATTTAGTACCAAGATTATCGCAGCCTGGATTTACTGCAAAAGAAATGCAGTTATTTATTATTAATAATATTATTCAAGAATTTGAATATAATGTTACCCAACAAATGTATGTTAGCAATGATGCTTGGACTGCTGTAAAGAATTTAAAAGAACAAAATATTGGTATTACTAACCAAATAGGACAATTATTACCAGAAACTGCTACAGGATTAGATTTGTGTAGAGTATTAACCGAGTTTTTACTGAAAGATAAAAGAGGAACTTTACATGAATTAGTGAGTGAAGCAATAAGTTTTGAAGCCAAAAAAATTATGAAGTAAGTTTAATTTTGGTTCCAAATTTTCCAATTTTCTTCTGCTTGAATGATTAGCATATCGCTACCATTTTTTATTAAGGCACCTTGCTGTTTTCCTAATTCTAAAAACTTGGTAATTGTAGGGTTGTACACTAAATCATATAAATAATTTGTTTTGTTAAGTAGGTTATACGGAATATTTGGACAATTATTTATGGCAGGAAAAGTACCTAATGGAGTAGTATTAATAATAATTTTATACTCTTCAACTATTTGTTCATTAATTTCTTGATAAGAAATGGAAGAATATTTTTTTTCTTTATTTCTAGAAACAATTAAATAAGGAATTGCTAATTTTTGAAGTACGTATTTTACAGCTTTGGCTGCTCCTCCATCACCAAGTATTAAGGCTTTTTGATGGTGGGGTTGAAGTAGTGGAGTAAAAGATTTTTCGAAACCGATTATGTCTGTATTAAAACCATATAATACATTATCTGTAATTTTTATACAATTACAAGCACTAATTGTTTCTACCTCTTTTGTAGCAAAATTTAAGAAAGGTAAAACAGCTTGTTTATAAGGTATTGTAACTGCTAAGCCACATAAGTTTTTAGTAGTAGCAAGCAATTCTTTTAATTGATTAATATCAGTAAGCTCAAAATTTTTAAAATAATAATCGGGTAAATTCTCTTTTAGAAATTTATCTTCAAAATATTTTTTTGACATAGAGTGAGAAAGAGAATTTCCAACTAAGCCAAATATTTTCATTAATAAATTGCTTTTTCTTTATCTAAATATAATCTAAAAGTATCGCCACGTAAACCAACTCTCATAGCTTCTAATGCTAATATTTCTGTTGGTGCAATATTTCCTAAATTAACATTACAACCAATTAGTTCTAAAAAGTATAGTTGCTGTGCTTTTTGTGGAGCTTCCCAAATAATTTTCTCACTTGGTATTTGAGTTAATATTTCTTGTACTAATCCTTCTCTTACTTCTCCTGTACCTCTATAAATACCTACATTACCTGCTTCTCTTGCTTCGGCAATTACATAACTGCTACCAGCTTCTAATTCTGCTCTCATTAATTCAATCCATTTATATGGCGGAATAATATGTGTTGCATCTTTGCTACCCACTTCACTAAGTACGGTAGCATATTTAGTCATTTTTTCTATATAACCACATTTTTCTGAATGGGGTATTGTAATGGAGCCATCGCTAACTTCAATATAATCAATTTCGTAATCTTTACAAATTGCTAAATAATCATCTATCTGGTTTCGTATTAAAAATGCTTCAAACAAAGTGCCTCCAAAATAAACATGAATACCGGCAGCCTTATAGGTTTCTATTTTTTTTCTTAGGTTAGGAGTAACATGAGAGGTTCCAAAACCTAGTTTAACTAAATCTACATGCGGAGTTGCTATCTCTAAAAAATTTTTTGCATCTGTTAACCCTAATCCTTTATCCATAACCATTGTAAGTCCATTATTTCTTGGCTTACTTGTACGATTAGGCATTTGTGTTAAATTAAAATTCATTAGTTTTTATTTTTTATAACTTTTGCAAAAGTAAGCTTATGCGTAAAACTAATTTGTAGAAATTATAGGAATAAAATGGATGAGTGCAAAATTGATATTTTTTAAAAAAATTATTTATTGTACTTTTTATATTTTGCAACAATATCAACCACAGCAGTATTTTGAAGAATTGCTGGATTTAATTCTATAAATTTTTTCAATAATTTAGGAGCCTTTTCCATTGCCTTTTCTAATTGTAATAAACCTTCTTTAGTTTTACCAACTTTTAAAAGTGCAGTGCTATAATAAAAAATAAATATGGGTTTATTTTCGGTAATTTTTAATGCTGCTTTGCATTGTTCTATTGCTTCTTCATAAAATGTTGCTTTAAATAAGCAGCGTATTAGAGCTTCCCATCCTGCAATTTTTTTTGGTTTGTTATTTACTACAATGCTAAAGTAAACTACTGCATCTTTAAACAAGTTTAACTTCATTTTACACTCTCCCATAGCTAAGTTATACTCTGGCACATTTTTATGTATTTGCAATGCTTGCTCAAGCTGCTTAATAGCTTGTTGCCATTGGTTTTCTGCCATGTAAGTAGTAGCTATTTTATAGTATAATTTACTATCGTCGGGGTTTAAGTGTACTGCTTTTTTGTAATGAAACCTTGCCTGGCCAGTATTACCCATTCTATGATACGAATGGCCAATTGCTTCATAAATAACATCTTCTGGCCTGGTTAATTCTAAAACTTTTTCTAATACCTCAATGGCTTCTCTATATTTTTTTAATCGCAAATATGCATCTCCCATATTTCTATATGCATAATCAAACTTTTCATCAATTACTATTGCAAACTGATAAGCATCTATTGCTTTTTCATACAGCTTTAACCCTTGGTAAGCTGCTGCAAGGTTAAACCAAGCAATTTCGTTGTAGGGAAAATCGTCAATAATTTTTTTGTATAAATTAATGCTTTCTTCATTTCTTCCTGTAAAATCTGTCCAGAAACAAATTTTATATAAAGCCTCTTCGTTATTAGGGTCTTCCTCTAAAATAAGTTTTAAGCAATCATATACTTTATCAAATTCTTCAAAATCATCATATACATCTGCAAGTTCAAACAACAAATCTAACTTTTCATTGCCCTCAAAAAGTTGTAAAGCTTCTGCTAAAACTTCAACTGCTTCTTCTTGTTTATCTAAAGCTAAAAGAGCATCTGTTCTTAAAATGTATAATCCAATATCTGTGCTATCGTAAAGGGCAGCCTGATTTAAAATTTCTAAGGCTTCAATATATTTTTTGGTTGCTATTAATAAATCGGCCTTTCTTAATAAAAGAGTAGAGGAGTAAGGGAATTGGCTAATACTTATTTCTGCTGCTTCTAATGCTTCGTTAATATTATTATTGTCATCAAAGTAATCTATAATACGTTCAAAATCTTCTTCCTCTATAAAAGGATGATTTCTTCCATTCTTAAGGTTATGATAATGCATTAATAATGCATTCATTGCCTCCCTGTCTTCGTGTGAATGATTTTGATCTTTCATTATAAAATGAATAACTAAATTAAATATAGGAAAAAAAATTTAATCTAATATGTAACTTTTTATACTTTTCAACGTCTTGTTAATAACATAAAATTTGTTAAATATTTTTAAAATAACTATTTTTGTAAAAATGTTTAGAATTAAGAACATACAAAAGATATCAGTTGCTGTGGTTTTACTACTTGCAGTACAAGTATTGTATGCAACTAACATTTTTTCTGGCGGCATTGAGCGTAAGAATGAAGTAAGTAAATATTCTCTAAAAAACCTTAGCCGCTATAACAATAAAACTTTAACTTTAAGTACTGCAAAGTATAGTTATAAATTAAAATCTACTTTACTAAATAACAATTCTACTTTAAATAATTCTCGTTCATCTATTTTGCTTTCTAATGGCAATACTACTTTTATATATCCTTATAAATCTAAAGTAAAAGTGCCTAAATTTAAAACACCTTCTCCTACAAAGTTTTAATTAATTAACTTCTTTCTTTTTTTCTTAATTCGTGTATTATTATTTCTGCATATAAAATAATATTTTATTTTTTTGCGTTTATAAACCCGTTACATCAAAATATTTATCCCTAAATTTTATTCCTTACTTTTCATTTCCTTTAATTTCGGGTACGTTTAAAAAATTGATTATATATATTTATGCAAATACCATTTTCTCCGCCTTTTATCAATGAAAATATTGAGTTAGAAGTTTTAGATGCTTTAAGAAGTGGTTGGATAACTACAGGACCAAAAGTTAAAGCCTTAGAGCAAGAGGTTTGTAATTATACTAATGCTGAAGCATGTTTGTGTGTAAACTCTGCCACATCGGCAATGATGCTTGTTTTGCATTGGTATGGCGTTAAAAAAGGCGATGAAGTAATTGTGCCTGCATATACTTATTGTGCTACTGCTTTAGCTGTGATGCACTTGGGTGCAACACCAATAATGGTAGATGTTGAAGATGATTTTAATATCTCAGTTTCAAAAATTAAATTGGCAATTAGTAGCAGAACAAAAGCAATAATGCCTGTTGATTTTGCCGGATGGCCTTGCAATTATTCTGAAATAAATAAATTAATTAATGAGCCAGAAATAAAGCAAAAATTTAAAGCCGAAACTGAGCAACAAAAAAAGTTACAAAGAATTTTAGTGTTAAGCGATGCTGCACACTCTTTTGGTGCTGTGTATAATAATAAAAAATTAGGAACTGCTGCTGATATTACTATTTTTTCTTTTCATGCAGTAAAAAACTTAACTACTGCCGAGGGTGGAGCTATTTGTTTAAACCTTCCTTTACCATTTAATAATAATGATGTTTATGCAACCTTAAGGCTTTGGAGTTTAAACGGACAAACAAAAGATGCATTCTCTAAGTCTAAAGCTGGTAGCTGGAGATATGATATTGTTTACCCTGGCTTTAAGATGAATTTGCCAGATGTTTTGGCTGCTATTGGCTTAGCTCAAATTAAAGAATATAACGAAGTATTATTGAAGGAAAGAAAAAGAGTTTTTGATTTTTATTCCAAAACATTTTCTAACTATTCATGGGCAATGTTACCACCTTATGATGTACCTAATGCTTCTTCTAGTTATCATTTATACCCCTTAAGAATAAAAGATATAAATGAAGAGCAAAGAGATAGAATTATTGAAAAAATTGCCGAAACAGGCGTTGCTGTTAATGTCCATTTTCAACCATTACCTTTATTAACTGTTTTTAAGCAAATGGGCTACGATATTAATAATTTTCCTTCGGCATATAATAACTACAAAGCAGAAATCTCTTTACCAATTTATCCTCAGTTAAACAATAATAAATGCACCTACATCGTTGATAATGTGGTGAATGCAATAAAAGAAGTTTTAATAAATGGATAGTATCAGATTATTGGATATACTTTTTTCTATCTTAGGAATAATAATATTGCTACCACTATTCATTCTAATTGCTCTTTGTATTAAACTTACTTCCAAAGGTAATATTATTTTTAAACAAGTTAGAGTTGGGAAAAATAATACCGATTTTAAATTACTTAAATTTAGAACGATGGTAGCTTTTGCAGAAGCAAAAGGACAACTTACAGTTGGTGGAAAAGATAATAGAATTACCGCAATTGGTTACTATTTACGAAAATTTAAACTAGACGAATTACCACAATTAATAAATGTATTAATGGGGCAAATGAGTTTGGTGGGACCAAGACCAGAAGTTAGAAAATATGTGGCCCTTTATTCTGAGCAGCAAATTGAAATATTAAAAGTATTACCAGGTATTACAGATTTCGCCTCCATTGAATTTAGAAATGAAAACGAATTATTGGCAAATGCTATCCATCCGGAAGAGTTTTATATTAAGGAAATAATGCCTAAAAAAATAGAACTTAATAAAAAATTTATTAAAGATAGAACAATCTATAATTATTTTTTAATACTTTTTAAAACTGTATTTACAGCTATAAAAGGCAAATAATAAATAACAACATAATACATAGAGTTTGTACTATGGTAGATTGCATGTTAAGTAAGATTAGTTTACGTTTTAAAAAACAAGAGTGTTATAAAATTTTAAACTATATTTGTATTGGCTTAAATCCATCTTATTTTACTTGCCTTCTAAGAAAAACACTTTAGTACATCCAATATTTATAAAAAAAAATCGTTATTAAAGCAAAACGTACTTAATAAGTGAAACATTTGAGGAAATTTTTATTAAAAAACAGAATTGCACCCAAGTGGGCAGTTTTTGGCTTAGATATGCTTATTGCCTGTTTTGCCATTGTATATGCCAACTATTTACGTTTTAATTTCGATTTTCAGTTTATTACTTTAAATGATTTAATAGATGATTTAGTTATTGTTATTGTAACTAATAGCATATTGTTTTATATCTTTAAAACCTTTCATGGTATTATAAGATTCTCTGGTTTTCAAGAGGCATTTAGAAGTATTGCAGCTATTTTTTATTCTTTCTTTATCATGATTGTAATGAATGTAATTTTAAGTTCATTACAATTGCCACAGTTTACACCCATTTCAGTTTTATTTATTTACTTTTTTATTGCTTCCTTTTTATTATTTGGATATAGGTTATTGGTAAAACATTTATATAGTATAAGTATTAATAACGAAGAGGACACACATGTAGTTATTTACGGTGCTGGGCAAAATGGATCATTATTAAAGAAAACAATAGAACAAACTTCAAATAACAGATATAAAATTGTAGCATTTATAGATGATGAAGAAGATTTGATAGGTAAAACAATTGATACTGTAAAAATTTATCCTGTTAGTCATTTACAAATGACGTTTAAGAATTGGCAAATTAAAACTTTATTTTTTGCCAAGCAAGATTTTGACTTAGACGAAAAAAATAAAATAGTAGATTATTGTTTAGAGAGCAATGTGAAAGTAATGAACATTCCACCTATGAAGGAGTGGATTCAAGGGCATTTAAACGTTAATCAACTTAAAGAAGTAAAAATTGAAGAACTTTTAGGCCGCAAGCAAATTAGCTTAAGAAATGAACATGTTATTAATCATTTAAGAGATAAAAAAATATTAATTACGGGTGCTGCAGGTTCTATTGGAAGTGAGTTAGCACGCCAAATTGCTAGTGTTTATCCTTCCTCCTTAATTTTATGCGATCAAACTGAAACTGGCTTATATGAATTAGAATATGAGTTACAACAAAAATATAGTATTGGCAATGCACTAAAAGTATATTTAGGAGATGTAAAAGATAAATGCTCTATGCAGAATTTATTTTCCAACTATTCTCCAGAAGTTGTATTTCATGCTGCTGCCTACAAACATGTACCTATGATGGAAAATCATCCATCAGAAGCTATTAGAAATAATGTTTTAGGCACTAAAACAGTGGCAGATTTTGCTGAACAATTTGGGGTAGATACAATGGTGTTGGTTTCAACAGATAAGGCTATCAACCCAACCAATGTAATGGGGGCATCTAAAAGAATTGCAGAAATGTATTGCCAGGCTTTACAAAATAGGAGCGAGCTACCAATATGGGATAGTGGAATTGTAAAAATGGGTAACCACCAGTTAAAAAGAACAAAATTTATAACAACAAGATTTGGAAATGTATTAGGCTCTAATGGTTCTGTAATTCCACGTTTTCAAGAGCAAATAACTAATGGAGGCCCAGTAACTGTAACACATCCAGATATTATTAGATATTTTATGACCATACCAGAAGCTTGCTCTTTAGTGTTAGAAGCAGGTACAATGGGCAAAGGTGGCGAAGTGTTTTTATTTGATATGGGAGAACCCATTAGAATTTTAGATTTGGCTAAAAAAATGATTCGATTAGCTGGTTTAACACCAGGTAAGGACATTGAACTAAGATTTACTGGTTTAAGACCTGGAGAAAAACTATTTGAAGAATTATTGAATAAAGAAGAAGAAGTAATTCCGACACATAACAAGAAAATTTTAATTGCTAAAGTAATAGAGTTTGAATTTTCTAAAGTTTCTGAAAGCATTAATATGCTTATAAGTTTAGCAAACCAAAACCAAGATGAAGATGTTGTTAAACAAATGAAATTTATAGTTCCTGAGTTTATTAGTAATAACTCTATTTATGAAAGCATAGATGCACAAATGTTTAAACCTTTATATTCTGCTATTAGGTAAATTTGCTGCATGTTTGGATTGTTCAAAAAAAATAAAACACACCCCGATTTATCGTTTATTGGTGTTGATATGCACTCTCATCTACTTCCTGGGTTAGATGATGGTTTAAAAACTATAGAAGATACCATTGCATTTGTACAAGAGTTAAATACTTTGGGTTATGAAAAATTAATTTGCACTCCTCATATTTTATCTGCAGTGCACCCCAATACCCCACAAACTATTTTACCAAAATTAGAAGAAGTACAAAAAGCAGTTAAAGAAAAAAATATTAAAATACAAATTGAAGCAGCCGCAGAATATATGGTTGATCACGAATTTGAGCAACTAATAAAAAGCGGTAATAAGCTTTTAACTTTTGGTACTAATTTTATATTGATTGAAATGTCCTATTTAGCACCCTCTCCAAACTTAGGGCAAGTTATTTTTGATTTACGTTTAGCAGGTTTGCAACCTATTTTAGCACACCCAGAAAGATATAATTATTATCACCATCAGTTTCATGAGTTTAAAAAAATAAAAGATACTGGCTGTTGGTTTCAAGTAAATATGTTATCGTTGGCTGGCTATTATGGCAAACACATAAAAAAAACAGCAGAAAAACTAATTGCCGAAGGTATGATAGATTTAATTGGTACCGATATGCACCATCAAAATCATTTACATGCAACAAAACAATTGGCATTGAGTAACTACTTCTATAAAATTTTAAAAGATGTGCCCTTAAAAAATAGAATGTTTCTTGATTAAAGTTTTATTTATTTGCCTCTAAATTTAACGTCATCATTTAAAATGCTACAAACAGATATTTGCATTATTGGAGCAGGCCCAGCAGGTGCTACAACTTCTTTGTTTTTATCAAAAATGCAAATACCGCATATAATTGTAGATGCTTCTGTTTTTCCTAGAGATAAAATTTGTGGAGATGCTCTAGACCTTAAAGTAATGCGTATTTTAAATTGCTTAGAGAATGATTTTGTAAAAAATGAAATACTGCATAACCATAATTTCTCTAAAACATACGGTGTAAAAATTAATATTTCAGAAAATAAAAAGCCATTATTACAATACAAACCAAAACCAAACGAACACCAATTTCCTTACTTTTTCTTTAGTAAACGAAGATACTTTGATAATTTTTTAGCAGAAAGAATACCTTCCAAATATGCTACCTTTTTGCAGGGTACAAAAGTGGAAAAAATTGAACATACAGAAGAAGGTAAAATTATTTATACCAATAATGTAAAGGAGGCAAACAAAATTAAAGCCAAATTAATTGTTGGTGCCGATGGCGACCACTCAGTAGTTTTAAGAAGTTTGGGAGAAAGAAGTGTTAACAGAGAACATTATGCTGGAGGTTTAAGACAGTATTGGAAAGGTATAGAAGGTATATCTTCAGAAGATAATTTTTTAGAATTGTATTTACCTAAAAGCTTACCATTAGCTTATTTATGGATTTTTCCGTTACCAAATGGTGAAGCCAATGTTGGTTGTGGGTTGCTGAGCAGCTTAATACAAAAAAATAACGTAAACCTTAAAAACCTTTTGCAGGATATTATTACTAAAGACCCTGTTTTAGCTTATAGATTTAGAAATGCAGTACCATTAGAGAAACCAATGGGTTGGGGCTTACCTATGGCAACCTTAAAAAGAAAAGCAAGTGGTAATGGTTGGTTACTTACAGGCGATGCAGCTTCGTTAATTAATCCTTTAACAGGAGAAGGAATTGGTCCAGGAATGATGAGTGGGTATATTGCTGCACACTTTATTCAGCGTGCTGTAAAACAAAATAATTTTTCTGAGAAATTATTTAAAAATTATGATAGAGAAATAAATAGAAGGCTAGAAAAAAGTATAACAAACTTCAATCTAATAAAAAAAGTATCTCCTTTAATTTATAATTTTTTTATAAATGTGGTAGCTCCACATCCTTTATGTCGTTTATATTTTCAAAGAAATGTAGGTAAATGGATAAAAACTGCTTATGATAATAAGCCTATAAAAATAAAATTCGATTGAAGATAAAATTTTATAAACGTTGCTTAATTATTGGCAAAATATTATTCTTCCAACTATAAAAATTATTACTTAATATTTGATTTCTGGCTTCGTTAACTAACCATAAGTAAAAAGATAGGTTTTGAAGACTTGCAATTTGTAATCCTAATATTTCATCTGCAACAAATAAATGCCTTAAATAAGCTTTAGAATAAAAATTACTAATTTCTGAAGGCAAGCCAGTATCAATTGGCGAAAAATCTGTTGCCCATTTCTTATTTTTTATATTAATAACACCTTGTGTAGTAAATAACATTCCATTTCTTCCATTTCTTGTTGGCATCACACAATCAAACATATCAACCCCTAAAGCTATACATTCAATAATATCCCATGGGGTACCAACACCCATTAAGTACCTAGGTTTTTGGTAAGGTAAATTCTCGCAGCAAAGAGCAGTAAATTCATACATCATTTCAATAGGTTCTCCAACACTTAGTCCACCAATGGCATTGCCTGTTGTGTGCAAACTACTTACAAAATCGCAAGAAGCCTTTCTTAAATCTTTATAAGTGCTACCTTGTACAATTGGAAATAAATTTTGAGTATAGCCATATTTATCAGGTGTTTCTGATAACCTGTTTATGCAACGCTGCAACCATCTATGAGTTAACTCCATACTTTTTTGTGCATAGGTATAATTACTAGGGTAAGGTGGGCATTCATCAAAAGCCATAATTATATCTGCACCAATGCTTCTCTCAATATCCATTACTTTTTCTGGTGTAAACAAATGCCTACTACCATCAATATGGCTTTGAAATAAAACCCCATCTTCTGTAATTTTTCTGTTAGCAGCCAACGAAAAAACCTGATATCCACCACTATCAGTTAATATAGGTTTATGCCAACCATTAAATTTATGTAAGCCTCCGGCTGCCTCTAAAATATCTACACCTGGGCGTAAGTATAAATGATAAGTATTGCCTAAAATTATTTGAGCCTGAACATCAATACAAAGTTGTTGTTGCGTAACTGCTTTTACGCTACCTACTGTACCAACTGGCATAAAAATTGGAGTAAGTATTTCGCCATGGTCTGTAATAATTTTTCCGGCTCTTGCTAAATTTTCAGTATGCTGTAGTTGAAATGAAAGTTGAGGCATAAACCAACAAAAATATAATTTTAAATTGTATAACAATTTATATTAAAATTATTTTCAGAAATGGGGCATATTTTTTTATTGATTATTTTTGCAAACTATTTTATAAATTATGAATTATAAGTTAATAAGTTTAAGTGTTGTAATTGCTACGCTAATAATTGCTTGTCAAACAAACTCAATAACAGGTAGGTCGCAATTAAGTTTAGTATCCGAAGCAGAAGTACAAACAATGGCAAAAACACAATACCGTCAGTTTTTAAGCCAAAGTAAAGTTGTAAGCACAAATACCAGTAAAGATGCTGAAATGGTAAATAGAATTGGTAAAAGAATTTCTTCGGCAATTACAAAATATTATACAGAGCAAGGATTAAGTAATGAACTGATAGGGTACGAATGGGAGTATCATTTGGTGGATAGTAAAGAGGTAAATGCTTGGTGCATGCCAGGTGGTAAAATTGTTGTTTATACAGGGTTATTACCAGTAACACAAAATGAAGCAGCATTGGCTGTAGTAATGGGGCACGAAGTTGCACATGCATTGGCAAGGCATGGTAATGAAAGAATGAGCCAAGGATTACTACAACAATTAGGTGGGGTTGCATTAAGTACTGCTATGTCTAATAAACCACAACAAACTCAAAATTTATTTATGTCTGCTTATGGCATTAGTTCACAAGTTGGTTTTATGTTGCCACATAGCCGTAAACAAGAATTAGAAGCAGATAAATTTGGATTAAGGTATGCAGCATTAGCTGGTTATAATATTAGAGAAGCAATACCACTTTGGGAAAGAATGGAAAAAATGAGTGCAGGGCAAAAACCACCAGAGTTTTTAAGTACTCACCCACAAGAGGAAAGAAGAATAAAAGACCTTCAAAAAATAATGGATGAAACTATTAGAGATTATTATAGACCCATATCCAAATAATTTATTACTGATTTTCAATAGGTTAAAAAATACTGGTTGTTAAAATTACATTTCTATCTTTAATAGACTAAAAAAAATCAATAAATTATTATAACTTTGCACTTCTTTTTTTACATCACCTGAAAAACCAATTTTAGGATATGTCTAACTTAAGTTTATTTGAAAAATTAACATTACAAGACGAAAAAAACCTTTTAATTCAAGGTGTGCCTTCTGGAATTGAAAAGCAATTTTCTAAACTATCTTATGCCAAAAATGTAACTCCTCTTTTAAAAATAAAGAAGGTAGATTTTGCATTAGTTTTTGCAGTAAACAAAATACAATTAAATAATGTAGTAAGAGAAGTATTGTGTGTACTACGTGATAATAGTAAGTTTTGGATTGCATGCCCTAAGCCAACAAGTAAAATAGTAAGCGATTTAAATAGAGACTGCAGTTGGGATGTATTAAAAAACAATGGTTACGAACGTGTAGAAACTGTAGATATAGATCATATGTGGAGTGCTGTACAATTTAAAAGAAATTTAGAATTACCAATTGTACAACCTGAACCTAAAATTGAAAGTGCAATTGCTTTTGAAAAAAGTTTAATACACTACCCAATTGAGCTTGAAAGAATTTTTGCAAAACATAAAAATGTAAAAGATTTTTTTGTATCGCTTCCTACTACCAACCAAAAAGAATATTTATCTTGGATACAAGCTGCTAAAAGGGCAGATACAAGACAAAGAAGATTGGATGTAGTTTTAGAAAAATTAATGGCAGGCAAAAAAAAGCCTTCTGAGAAATAACCCCAAAACACCTTACAAATTGTAAGGTGTTTTTTTTTGCTATTATACCTTGTAGATTTGTATAATTAGTTATGAATACAAAAACCTTAATTGTTATTGGTGGCGGTGCTGCTGGTTTTTTTTGTGCCATTAATGCTGCTAGATATAATAAAAATCTTAAAATAATTATTGTAGAAAAGACGAATAAACTGCTAAGTAAAGTAAAAGTAAGTGGTGGTGGAAGATGCAATGTAACACATGATTGTTATGAAATAAATGAATTAATAAAACACTATCCAAGAGGTAATAATTTTTTAAAAAAAGCATTTCATTGGTTTAATACTACACATACTTTAGAATGGTTTAAAGCCGAAGGAATAGAGTTGAAGAAGGAAGAAGATGGTAGAATGTTTCCTAAAACCAACAGTTCTCAAACAATTATAGATTGCCTTTTACATTTAGCCAATTACTATAACATTGAAATTTTGTTAAGCAGCGATGTTATTAAGATAAATAAACTTAATGATCTGTTTACCCTGCAATTAGCAAATAATAAAGTATTAAACTGTAATTTTTTATGTATTGCAACAGGTGGTTATAGCAAAGCCTTGCAGTTTAAATGGCTTGAAGATATAGGCCATACAATAGAAAAACCTGTTCCATCTTTATTTACTTTTAATATTCCTAATAATACAATAACAACATTAATGGGCATAAGTGTTGAGTATGCAACCATAAAAATTATTGGCACAAAATTTCAATATAGTGGACCATTGTTAATAACTCACTGGGGTATAAGTGGCCCAGCAGTTTTAAAATTATCTGCTTTTGCTGCTCAGGAGTTAAACCTTAAAAATTATCAATTTAAAATTCAAATTAATTGGTTGAAAGATTGGACAGAACAATCCTTAAGAGAAGATTGGAATAGCTTTCGTGAACAATATTCCTCAAATAAAATTTATAATAAAAATCCTTTTCAATTACCCAATAGATTATGGCAGTTTATACTTCAACAAAGTAGTATTAAGGAAGATGCACAATGGGCCAATTTATTAAGTAAACAACAAAATTGTTTAATAAAAAACCTTACTGCCATGGATTTAGAGGTGAATGGTAAAACTACTTTTAAAGAAGAGTTTGTAACCTGTGGTGGTATTAAATTAAACGAAATTGATGTGAATACAATGCAAAGTAAAATTATACCACATTTATTTTTTGCAGGAGAAGTACTAAATGTAGATGGTATTACAGGAGGTTTTAATTTTCAAAATGCATGGACAACTGGCTTTATTGCAGCAAAGGGAATTGCAGAAAGTTAATTTATACTATTTACTGGTTTGTAATTTTTTAAAATTGGATAATTAACTCCATGAAACCTGTTTTATGAAAGGGAAATTTTTAATTTGGTTAATTATTTTTTCAATCTCTTCTGAGTGGTCATTTTCAAATTCTAAAATATAAATATATTCATCCTCGATTTTTTCAAATTGTAGGTTGGTGATTATAGATGTACTTATAAGTTTATTAAGTAGCTGCTTATTTTCTTCGTTTAAGCTTGTAATAATTCTTAGTGTTTTATTTTTTTTCTTAAAATAATTTAGTTCTAAAGGTTTTAAAGCCCATAAAATAATAATAGCAATAATTGTAACAAATACTGCTGCAAAATACATTCCACCGCCTGTTGCTAGGCCAATAGCAGCCACTGTCCATAAACCAGAGGCTGTTGTTAGTCCACGTATTGTACCTTGCTTTAATAATAAAATAGTTCCTGCACCAATAAAACCAATTCCACTAACAACTTGTGCTGCAATTCTAGAAGGGTCGAGTGTAACGTTTGGTGTGCCTAAAATATCCTTAAATCCAAAAGCAGAAACCATCATTATTAAACAAGAACCTACACATACCATCATGTGTGTTCTTAAGCCTGCTGCCCAATGTTTTCTTTCTCTTTCTAAACCAATTAAAGCACCTAAAAATGAAGCAAGTAAAATACGAATAATTATTTCTTGATAAGGTAACATAAAGTTTGGAGTTTTGAATAAAGTGAATACTCCAAAATAGGATACAAAAATTATGCTAATAAATCAAGTAGTAAAAGAGCCATGCATTATTCACCACTTATCATTTTAGAAGTTATACCTTTTTTATTAGAATGTTCGGCTGAATATACTCCTCCAATATGTAATATCATAAAAATAGGAAACCAGTACAAGCCCCATTTGTGAATATCTTCAATGGCATCTTCATACGTTGCAAAAAAACCATTTTCTAAACAAATACCTGTAAATGCAGATATAGTGACAAACACATAAAAGTAAACATAAGTTAAGCCTTGAATTTTTTCTTTAAAATTAATATTTGTTTTAAATGGATTAGTAAATTTTATCCCTTTTAAAACCATATATATAATTCTAACAATTAAAGTTATAATCATTACTTTGGCAAATATTTCGTGCCATTGCCACATAGGTTCTCTTATAGTTTTAATTATTCCACCAATTTGTTCTTTAGTTAAGGGTGCATCGGTTGTTTTGTAATTAATTGCATTTGCAATGGTGGTTTTACTCATCCAATTCATTCTTAAAAAACCTGTAATAAACAAAATCATCATAGCCAATGCAGTAACCCAATGTAACAAACGATGTAATTTGGTGAAATTATTTTTCATATTATAAATTTATTATTCAAAAAAGTTACCAAAGCTTTGATAAGATTGTTCAATTTTTGAAACAATTTCTTTTGCTTTTGTTGCATCTGTAGTTGCCTCCAAATCTTCTACAAGTTTTAAATGAGGCTCTAACCATTTATGTAATTCATCGTGGCTTTTGCCTGTCATGGTGCAGCTTTTAATTAATAAATTATTTTGCTCTATTAAACTTTTAGCTAAAGATTTATAATCTGTATTATTGGTTTTTAGAAATTCAGCTACTAATTTTTGGCCTTCTGTTATAAAAGGTTTCATTTCAATATTTATCAGCCATTTATTACCATTATTTAGTTCTATTACTTCAGAAGTTTCGTTGTGTGTTTCTTGTTGTTTTTCTTGTATGGTAGTATCTATAGTAGGTTTATTATTTTCTGCGTTGTTTTTACAACTCCACAAAATAATACTACTTGCCGCTAAGAAAATTATTTTTTTCATGATGATAAAAAGGTTTTAAAATGAATTGGTGTAAAGATAAGTTATGTATAAATACATTGTTAGAGGAAGGAGTTTCTTATTTCTTTGTCTTTGGTTCATTTGTTGCCGAATTAAATTTCACTAACTTTTCCCATTCTATATCTCCATAGTCGTTGCAAAATTCGTTTGAAAATTGTTTCGTAAACTTGTTTATCATTTGAGAATACGATTTTACAAATTCATCATTTTTCTCTTTTGCTTTGTGCCCAAGTGGTTCAATTATTTCTGTAAATAAGCTGGTGTTACCCGAAATAAATTCCCAAAACCTTTGTCCACAATATTTGAAATAATCGCCTTTGTCTGGCTGATTATCTCTGCCATAACAACAACCATTTACAGCAACAATGTTTAATTGTGAGTTACTTGTTCGTAATGCTTTTTTTGCAGTTTTAAAGTCAGCAACCATTTTAGCAATTTGTGAACTGTTTCCCCAATTTGGACCTGATTTGATTGTAACAATATGTCTAATGTTATTATTATCAAATTCTAAATCAAGTCCTGTAATTCCTGATTTATAACCACCATATACTTTTCCATTTATAAAAATGGCAAGTCCTTCTAACCAATCACCAAAAATAGTTTCCTCATTTGAAGAAATATGAGCATCAACGATTCCTCTAATAATTTGTTCTGCTGTAAGTACAAATTTTGCTTTGAACAAATAAGGATTTTTTCTTCTCAGCACTTGAGAGAGTTTCAAGCTATCAAGGCTTTGAATTCTTTTTTGGTGAAAAACTCCAATATTATTTTCAACGTACCGTGTAACGTCTTTCAGATTTAGTTTTTGCATATTCTACCGTTGGCTCAAATAGGGTTAATTCTATTGTATTAAATTGCTTTTTTACCATTTCAAAATATTCTGGCATTATTTCTATTCCAATAGAATTTCGTATCATTCTGTTTGCAACAGTCAATGTTGTTCCTGAACCCATAAAAGGGTCAAGCACTGTATCGTATTTTTTGGTAAAAAGTTTAATAAACCATTCAGGTAATTCTTCTGGAAAAGCTGCACTGTGGTTTTTATTATTACATTCTGTAGCTAAATGCAAAACATTTGTTGGATATGCTTTATCTCTGTCCAACCAATTAGAAATATTTTTTCCAAAACCACTTCCAACTTTTGAGTTGTCTCGTATTTTGTCGGTATTTGATAAGTTTTTAAGTCTAGATTTTGCCCAATCTCCCATAGGTACCATTACTTCCTCTTGGTACATATTGAACTTTTTATCCTTGTTGAATTGAAGCAACCTTTCCCAAGCATCTCTAAACCTGTTTGGCCATTTGCCAGGGTAACAATTTTTCTTGTGCCAAATAAACTCTTCTGTCCATAACCAACCTTGTTTTCTCATTTCAAGAATTAACTCCATCACATAGATGCTTCTTTCGCCTTCAACTACTTTTTCTTTGATATTTAGTACAAAAGTTCCTGTTGGTTTTAGTACACGTAAAAGTTGTTCGGATATTGGCAGAAACCATTCAACATATTTATCAGTATGTATGCCACCATAAGTATTTTTACGTTGGTCGGCATAGGGTGGTGAAGTAACGATTAAATCCACCGAATTGTCAGGAAGAAACTTTAATTGCTCTTTGCAGTCACCCAAATAAAAGTCTGTTGTCAATTCCATTTTCTTTATCCTAATTATTTTAGTGAATTTACAAGTTTTTATGTTTTTTCTGCCAATAAATGTTTAAAAGTTGATAATTGAGGTAGTTTTACATGCAACTATTTTTTAATTCTACTTTTACTTTGCTAAACTTTGTAATACATCATATTTGGTAACAATATGATAATCGCCTGTAGTTTCGTCTTTGGCTAAAACAGCACCATTTTCCTTTGTAATAAGATTGCTTAATTTTTCTACAGGTGTATTAAATTCAACTATAGGAAAAGCAGATTCCATAACATCTTTTATTAAAGCATCTTTAATGGCTGCATTATTAAATACTTTTAAAAATAAACCTGCTTCACTTATACTGCCTTTTATATTTTCATTGTCAAAAACAGGAATATGCTCAATGTCGTATTTTTTCATTAATTCTACAGCAGATGCAACGGTATCATTTTCTTGCACTGTAATTAATTTTTTACCTACTCTTCCGCTTACAATATCTTTAAATGATTTTACATCTAAAAAGCCGCGTTCCATCATCCATTGGTCGTTGTAAATTTTTCCTACATAACGGCTGCCATGGTCATGAAAAATACAAACAACTACATCATCTTTCTTTAGTTTATTTTTTAATTGTAGTAAACCCTGTAAGCAACTGCCTGCACTATAACCACAAAAAATGCCTTCTTCTTTAGCTAATTTTCTGGCCATTACAGCACCATCTTTATCTGTAACTTGTTCAAAATGGTCAATCACACTCATATCATAATTTTCTGGTACAAAATCTTCTCCAAATCCTTCGCTAATGTATGGGTGTACTTCATTCATATCTATTTCGCCAGTTCTAAAATACTTTGTAAGTAAACTTCCAAATACATCAATTGCCCAAATTTGAATATTGGGGTTCATTTCTTTTAAATATTTTGCAGTACCTGTAATTGTACCTCCTGTTCCTGCAGTGCAAACAAGATGTGTTATTTTTCCATCAGTTTGTTTCCAAATTTCTGGTCCTGTACTTTCGTAATGTGCTAAACGGTTTGCTAAATTATCGTACTGATTAAAGTGGTATGAATTGGGTATTTCAGTAGCTAAGCGTTTGGCCACACTATAATAACTTTTAGGATCTTCTGGCATTACATTGGTTGGGCAAACAATAACTTCTGCACCCACTGCTTTTAAAATATCTGCTTTTTCTTTACTCTGCTTATCTGTTGTAACAAAAATACATTTGTATCCTTTTACACAAGCTGCTAAGGCAAGTCCCATACCTGTGTTGCCACTAGTACATTCAATAATGGTTCCACCTGGTTTAAGTTTACCTCCTTTTTCGGCTACTTCTACCATTTTTAAAGCCATTCTATCTTTAATGCTATTGCCTGGGTTAAAATAATCTACTTTAGCTAAAACAGTACAGGGAAAATCTTTTGTAACTTTATTTAACTTAATTAAGGGTGTATTACCAATAGTTTCTAGTATGTTATTTTTAATATCCATAGCAAAAAATTTGATGCAAATGTAAGAGTTTAGAATTGGATACCCTTAAACACTATTATTGAAAATTAGTTTATGTTTACGTTTTATCTTTTGTGGCTTTTATAGCATAAAGCATGGGTAGTTTATTGCCCATATGTTTTATTCTAAATTTATTAGTTTCCACTTCAATTGTATTATTAAAACAATTGTAAGGTGAATAATCATACTCATCAAAACTATTAATACTAAATTGGTTACTAATTAAACTATTAAGTATTTCGCCAATGCTATGATTCCAGGAAGCTGTTTGAAATTGAATATCAGTTTTTTTGTTTGCATAAGTACCCACTTCATTTTCAAGTATTGCACCTGTGTTGAAATAGTTATAAGTTACTTGTTGAAAATCGTTATCAAACATCCAAACAACAGGGTGAAAATCTACCATAATAAATTGCCCATTGGGTTGTAAAAAATGGTTAATAATTTTTGCCCATTTATCTAAATCTGGCAACCAACCAATGGTTCCATAACTGGTAAAAACTATATCAAATTTTTGGTTTAAATAATTTGATAAATCATAAATATTACAGCATATAAATTGTGTTTGCAAGTTTAGTTGGTTAGCAGTTTGTTTTGCTATGTTTATTGCATTTTCTGCTATATCTACACCTGTTGCAATTGCACCTAACCTACTTAATGAAATTGTATCTTGCCCAAAATGACATTGCAAATGCAAAATATTTTTATCTTGTATATTTCCTAATAAATCTAATTCAATATCGTTTAAGGAATTTTTTCCATTTAAAAATGCTTCTTGGTTATAAAAAGAAGATTCTACATGCACCGGTGTTTTCTTATTCCATGCATCTTTATTAATACTAAAATATTGTTCATTTTTAGTCATAAAAATTTAATTATATCTGTTTGCCATAAATTAAGAACCATATTAAAAATAAAGCAACATTATTTATAAATTCTATTTTATTTTCGCCACTTTAGAAAAATAAATTTATGAAACTTCAATTAATTAATCCAATTGCGTTTATTGATTTAGAAACAAC
>Ga0268298_10000226_pt1 | contig 74606 bp, 59 predicted proteins | sample WWTPWeurt_MetaG_FD_194462 | JGI IMG/M metagenome (GOLD analysis project Ga0268298, IMG submission 194462) | Activated sludge microbial communities from WWTP in Nijmegen, Gelderland, Netherland - WWTP Weurt | ecosystem: Engineered > WWTP > Aerobic digester > Activated sludge | place...
TGTTGGGAGCAAAAGTTTACAGCACACAAGTAATCACCAAAGAAGAGAATCGATTGGTACTACAACCGGAGAATACATTAGCTGCGGGAGTTTACACAGTAGAGGCTCAAATTAATGGCACTGTTAGCCGTGTGAAATTTGTTGTGAAGTAATAAATAAAAAATTAATAAAAAACACCCCAATAGGCAACGATTGGGGTGTTTTTTTTATCTTTATAAACAATAAGTAGAGCAAAAAAATCGTTTCGCATTTAAACTTCACCTAATTTTACTTCATGTTAAACAGTAAGGTTAAAAAAATACACTTCCTTTTTTTAGTAATTGGCTTTATGGCCTTTCTATCGTGCAAAAAAACTGAAGAGGTTATAATTCCAAATAATACTTCACCCGAAGACCAAACAATATCTGAACTCACAAAAAAAAATTACATCAACAAAGTATATATCTCTGTTTTGGGAAGAGAGCCGTCTACTTCTGAATTAAATACAGATTTAGCTGTGTTGAATAACGGAAATTTTTCATCTAGCAGTAGGACAGTTTTCCTTGATGCGGTTTTAAATAAACAAGGTTATTCGTTTAGAAATTGGATAATTGCCAGTAATGAGTTGCTAAATGCAACCGACACTTCTGAAATAAGAATGTTTATAGTGATTTACACATCTTTGTTGAGCAATACTTCTTTTCAAAATTTATGGCCGGTAATTGAAGTTGAAATACATAAACTGCAATTGATGTACAATGTGCCGGGTGCATTGCAGGCAGATTCATTAGATATAATAGGAATGCACAAACGCTGTGTTTTCAATTATTTTTATGATCAGATTAATATGGGAACATCCAATTTTGTGACAGCTACATTTCAAAATTTTTTAAACCGTTATCCAACAGATGCAGAACTTGAAAATGCAATCAACATGGTAGACGGTTTCAATGCTTCTTTGTTTTTGGAAACCGGTAACTCAAAATCAGACTTTATTACTATTTTTTTTAATTCAGATAATTACTTTGAAGGGCAAGTAAGGGCACTTTTTATTCGCTATTTATTTCGTGCTCCTAACTCTGCAGAAATGACCGATCTGAGCCTAAAATATAAAGCTGATAAAAACTATAAATTATTACAAAAACGAATTCTTTCGCTCGATGAATATGTTGGAATATAATATACCTAAATCACTAATTCTGCCATCAACAGTCTTAAAAGGCATTTTCGTTTGCTTTCTACTGTTCGCCGGTGTAGCATGCAAAAAGGAAAAAACCTATGTGTATGGCGTCAACGATGTAACTGTAAAGCAAGATGGAGCTAACAAGCCTTCCGTTAAAACAACTACTGAGTTTATTTCTATTGCCTACGCCGATATTTTTGGAACAACTATTACTGCCAATGATTTAACCCAACTTTCATTGTTGTATTCAGCTTTTGGCGATAAAAAACTAATGGAAAATTTAATCATCAAAAACTTTCTAAATGCTCCGGGTACGCAAATTCCAAGCAAGGCCCAAATGCAACAAAACACTGAGCAATTTTTGAAAGAAACCTATACCAAATTTTTAAATAGAACACCCAATGAGTTTGAGTTGTACGGTACAAAAAATATTATTCAGGCAGATTCAACTATAAGTCCTGAATTAATTTATTACGGAATGCTAACTTCAAATGAATATCGTCATTATTAATTTAGGATATGAATACAACACGCAGAGGTTTTATTAAGCGAGCAGGATTAGCTACAGCCGGAGCTATTACATTTCCTTATATTTTGCCATCAGGCAGATTATTTGCCTCAACCGGCATACGCAAAGCCGATCACGTTGTATTTTGCCTTTTTGCAGGAGGAGTGCGCAATTTGGAAACGCTGCAAAAAGCAGAAGGAAATTTAATGACCTATACATTGCCGGGTACCGAAGCAATATCTTCAGACATACTTGCTGGTATGGATCCATTGCCGGCATCAACAGGTATTCCTCTGCAATTGCAGGGTTCATTGTTTAAAGATTTCAGATATAAATCAGGTCCAACGGGACATTTTAATGGACACACTACTGCCATAACCGGAGTATATACAGATACCGATTTAGATATTAAAACGAATCCTGAGCACCCAACAATTTTTGAATATTATCGCAAGCACAATTCACCTTCCCAAACAGCATTAAATACTTGGTGGGTGAGTAATTCACTTGGACCATATCCTGCATTAAACTTTAGTAAGGATGCTAATTATGGAGCCATTTATGGAGGGAATCACATTCAACCTGCCTCTATTATAAGCCTCGGTGGCTATAATGCATTGGGTAACCCCAAAGTGTTTACGAATGCACAAGCTACTGCTGCTAAATCAATGCGTACCTTTTTGGATAATAATTTTGCAAATCAAACTAAAGCAGCTGATGCAGGAGTTACCAATGCCGAAAGCGAAGCATCACAAATAGAAGGTTTTATTCAACAGTCGTTTAATGAAGCTGTAGCTGGATTGTACAACGATCCATGGAGTTTAGGAGCCAGCATGAACAACGATATGTACAATATCTTTTTTGCTGAAAAAATTATTCAACGATTTAAGCCCGAGTTAATGGTGGTGAATATGCAGGATGTTGATATTGCACATTCTAACTTTACCCAATATTGCAATAATATGCGGAAGGCTGATTATGCGTTGAGTCATCTCTGGAACACAATTCAATCAACCCCGGGAATGGCAAATAATACTGTGCTAATTGTTGCGCCTGAACATGGTCGAAACTTAACTCATAATTCACTTGTTGATTCTTATGGACGTTATGCTCTTGATCATACCAACGATCCAACATCCCGTGAAATTTTTTGTTTGATTTTAGGACCGGCAGGTAAAGTAAAGCAAAATACCGTTTTTACAAATCCTCAAGGACTTGGTGAAAGTATCGACATTGTTCCCACTATTGCGGATGTGCTTGGATTTTATTCAGACATACCTTTGAGTTACCGAAATAAAATGGGAAATCCTTTAACACAGGCATTTATTTAAACGTAGGATGATGAAAAAATATTTTTTGTGGTTTCTTGTTATATCTGTGCTAACTGCGCTGGTTAATTCTTGCAAAGACAAAGATGAGACTGCTCCTGAAAATCCATTTGAGAGTTTAAATTCAGGACCTCAAATTCCTGACGACAGTATTAGTGCGACTTCCTTTTTAGGGATTCATAAAAATATATTTGCAGTAAAATGCGCTAATCCAAGTTGCCATGATGGAAGTTTTGAACCCGATTTCAGAACTGTACAATCTGCTTACGCAACTTTGGTGTATCACCCTGTCATAAAGCAGTTGGATCCATGGCAGGTAAGAGTATTGCCTTTTGACACAGCTAAAAGCTGGTTGTGGCAACGCGTTATTCATGAACGTATTGTTAGTAATGGCGATACTTCCGGTGGACGAATGCCCTTGTATAGAGAATCACTATCATCGACAGAACTTACTAGTATTAGTAAATGGATTTTAGCCGGTGCACGCGATATTCATGGGAATGTGCCAAGCTATCCAAATCAGGAACCTAAAATTATTGCCTATGGAGCATTCGATCCAACGTTTGCCATTGAGTATTCGAAGGACAATAATCGAGTTGATAGTTTGTCATATAACCCCTTTATCGTTTCGCATAATGATGTAGTGCAAATATTGTCTGTAGCAAGCGATGACAGCACTAAAATATCTTCTTTGCAAAATTGCAGATTAAAACTATCCTTACTGAAAGACGATTTCAGTGCCGCTTCATCCTACCCATGTAATTATTTTGAAGTACCAACTGCAACCGATACATTTAGAACTTGGCGTACTACCATTAATGTGTCAAATTTTCCAACTGATACGGTAGTGTATATGCGCTTTTACGCTAACGATGGTGATCATACCAACGATACTGAATTTCCTTTGAACGAATCTGTATTTTATTACAAAACGTATTGGGCATTTTACATTAAACCCTAAGCATGAAACAACGCATAGCACTGTATAAATTTATTTGTTTTACCTTTTTCACTGTAAGCATTATTGCTTGTAAGAAAGATAAGGAAGAGCGTAGTATAATACCGGTAATCAGACTAGTTGATGTTAGTCCTTTACAAATTAAGGAATACAAGGATAAAATTGTGTTTAATTTGTTTTACCAAGATGCCGATGGTGATATTGGTGAAAACAACGATGCGGTAAAAAATTTATTTATTACCGATGCTCGTAACGGAATTACCTATCAGTATCGAATTAAGCAACTTTCACCCGACGGAGCAGAAGTAAGTATTGAGGGAAATTTAATGGTTGAATTAAATAGTACCGGAATATTAAATGGTGCTAGCAGCGAGGCTGTAAGTTATTCTATTTATTTAACCGATAGGGCCGGAAATGCAAGTAATACTGTTGTTGCTGATGGCCTAATGATTATTAAATAAGCGAATGCTAAAATTTTCCAATTTCTTCAAGCTTTTTTTAAGCTTAGTAATTTTAGTTTTCCTAAGCTCCTGCAATTTGTTTAAACCGGTTCAAGTAAAAAAAATTGAATCAGTAAGAGTAATCAAGAATTCAGGAAGGGGGATGGAGTTAGAAGTTTCGCTGGTTTTGCAAAATCCAAACTTTATGAAAATTTCAATTAATCAAGGCGAATTAGCACTTTGGTTGAATAAAGTTGATATGGGAGCCATTCACTTAAATGATAAAGTAATCCTCCCTGCAAATTCTGAAATACTTCAAAAATTTACGGTTCAATTGGATCTATCGAATGCATTATTGGGCGGTTTATCTACGCTAATGTCGGTGCTTCAAAAGAATTCGGCAACCTTGCATATTAAAGGTCATGTTCGGGCCAAGGCGCTATTTATGAGCCGTGAATTCCCAGTTGATGAAAGTGCCCAAATACCCCTTTCTTTTTAAGTTACCTAGGCTTCTTTCTAATTGCATTCTTCGTGAATTGTTGCATTAATTAATTAAATTCGTCCTCCTAAAAAAATACGAATGAAATTTGCAACAAAAGCCATACATGCCGGCCAAGAACCGGATGCTTCCAACGGAGCTATCATGACTCCTATTTATCAAACTTCTACCTATGTGCAAGCTTCGCCGGGCAACCACAAAGGTTATGCCTATGCACGGGGTAAAAATCCTACTCGAACAGCACTCGAAAAAAATATTGCTGCATTGGAAAATGCAAAGCACACACTTTGTTTTTCAAGCGGAATGGGAGCAGTGGATGCAGTTATAAAAATGTTAAAGCCAGGTGATGAAGTAATTACCGGCGATGACATTTATGGTGGCTCATATCGTATGTTTACCAAGGTTTTCGCCAATTTTGGAATTAAGTTTCACTTTGTTTCCATGGCCAATGCTGCCGATATTGTAAACTATATCAATTCAAATACAAAAATGTTATGGGTTGAAACTCCCACCAATCCAACTATGAAAATAATTGATATTGAAGCTTGTGCTAAAATTGCACACGACCATTCAATTATACTTGCTGTTGATAATACATTCGCATCTCCATATTTACAAAACCCACTTGATTTAGGAGCCCATATTGTTATGCACAGTGTGACTAAATATTTAGGAGGACATTCAGATGTAATAATGGGTTGTTTGTGTTGCAATGACGACGCCATTTATGAAAAGTTAGCATTTATACACAATTCATGTGGCGCTGTTCCAGGACCGATGGATAGCTTTTTGGTAATGCGTGGATTAAAGACATTGCATTTGCGCATGCAACGACATTGTGAAAACGGTAAAGCGATAGCTCATTTTTTAAAGGCGCATCCAAAGGTTGACAAAGTATACTGGCCTGGGTTTAGCGATCATGCAAATCATGAAATTGCCAAAAAACAAATGCGCGATTTTGGAGGAATGATTTCTTTCAGCTTGAAGGATGGAAGTATTGAAAATACATTTAAAGTTGCTTCATCTTTACATGTATTCTCACTTGCTGAATCTCTGGGCGGAGTTGAATCACTAATAAATCATCCTGCTTCAATGACACATGCTTCAATACCAAAAGCCGAACGCGAAAAGGCTGGAGTAACCGATTCATTGTTAAGATTGAGTGTTGGAGTGGAAGACATCGATGATTTAATTAACGATTTAAATTCGGCATTAGCCTAGAATGTATTTAAAGAAAAAGTATTTTCAGTATCTTAGCATCTTATCTAAATCAAATAAAATCAGCATGAAAAAGAGTATTCGTATTTTTTGTACAGGTGCAATTCTTTGTTTCAGCAATCTTCTTACAGCACAAATGCGTCAGGGTAACTGGTGCGGTTCGTATGAAGAATTCGAACAAGCGATGCAACAAGATAAAATGTTTGAGCAAAAACAACGCGAGCTCGAGCAATTTACTGAAAAGTATGTTGCACAAAATCCCATAGATAGAGCTAGTGCTTCTGCAAAGAACAGTTCAGTTGTGCGTATTATTCCGGTAGTGGTTCACGTTATACATGCCAATGGACCGGAAAATATTTCTAAAGCTCAAATTCTAAGCGAAATTGATGCATTGAACCGCGATTTTAGACGTAACAATTCGGATACTACTGCCACTCCCGGACCGTTTAAAAGCATTGCTGCTGATTGCGAAATTGAATTTCAAATGGCAAAACTAGATCCCAATGGGAATTGCACGGATGGTATTAATAGAGTTTATTCACCACTCACAGTTTATGCACGCAATAATGTAAAATCGCTGATTTATTGGCCAAGCAACAAGTACATGAACATATGGATTGTAAAATCAATTCGACGTGCTGATGGAACACTACCGCCTGCAGGTACCATCATTGCAGGATTTGCACAATTCCCAGGTGGGTCAGCTGCGACAGATGGATTAGTTATTGCTTCTGCTAATTTTGGAACTATAGGTTCTGCACAAGGAAATAAAGGAAGAACAACAGTTCACGAAGTTGGACATTGGTTAAACTTACGACATATATGGGCCGATGATAATGGCGCATGCTCTGGTTCTGACTTTGTTAATGATACTCCTAATCAGGGTAGCGAAAATTTTTCTACTTGTCCTACCTTCCCAATGCTTGATGCTTGCTCTCCTTCAGGAAATGGAATTAATTTTAGCAACTACATGGATTATACCGATGAGTTATGCCAAAACATGTATACAGTTGGACAGGCAGCACGAATGAATGCAGCACTATCCTCATCAACAAGTAATAGAAACAATTTGTGGTCAGCAGGGAATTTAACTGCCACCGGTGTTAGCACTCCAACAATTTTATGCGTGGCCAATTTCTCAACAAATGCTCCCGGTAATATTGTTTGTGAAGGAGCTCAAATTTCTTTTTCAGATGTTTCATTTAATGGTGCAGCTACTTCTCGAACCTGGAATTTTCCAGGAGGAACACTTGTGACTCCATCAACTCTTTCCGATTCTATTGTAACTATTCAATACCCAATTGCAGGAAATTACGATGTAACCTTATCAGTAAGTAATTCCACAGGCTCAGCTACTGTCACAAAAACAGGCTTTGTAAAGGTACTACCGGCTATTGCAGCATATAATTCTACTTTTTATTCAGAAAGCTTTGAAAACTCAGCCTTGCCAAATGCCGATTGGGAAATAGCAAATTTAGATGGCGGAGTTCCTGTATGGCAACAAAATACTGCACTCGGTTTTTCAGGAAGTGCTTGCGCTTCTCTACAAAACTTTTCAGGTGATTCAGCTGATATTGACGAATTGATTAGTCCAACTTTTAATGCAGCCAATATTCCGAATCTTAATTTTTCATTTCAGGTAGCTTATGCAATGAAAAATACCGGCGACAATGATGCTTTGAAAATTTATACTTCTATTGATTGTGGCCGAAGCTGGACTTTAAGAACAACTATTAATGCAACTACCTTGGATGGCTCAAACCCAGCACAAACAGCTGCGTTTGTTCCAACCTTGCCGAGTCAGTGGCACAAGGAAACAGTAAGTGTAGCCAATCTCGCCAATAAATCTAATGCACGCATTAAGTTTCAATTTATTGGAGGTGGTGGTAACAACATTTATATTGATGATATCAATATTATTACTCCGGTTGGTATAAGTGAAAATAGTACTTCCGAATTAAATTTTAGTTTATATCCCAATCCAGCAAAAGAAGGCAGTGTTGTATATTTTAATTTAAACGAAAAGAGTAGTGCTAAACTGGAAGTGTTTTCAATCCTCGGAAATGTAGTAGAAGGTAGCAATTTAGGGCAACTATTGCCTGGCATGCAAAAAATTGAAATCGGCAAATCAGGTACTTTGTCTAAAGGAGTTTACTTTGTGAAAGTAACAGTGAACAATCGTACCGGCATCAAAAAACTAACCATCGAATAAATCCTAACCCAAATTAAGAATGAAAAAATCCCTTTCGTTAATCTGTTTATTACTGGTTGCAGGCTTCACCAAGTTAAATGCCCAACAGCTAAAATCCTGTGCTTCAGATGAGGTACAAAAAGAATATTTTGATGCTAACCCTGAAGCATTGCGTGAGTACCTTGCAAATGAAGAACAACTCATTAAAATGGATAAACTAGCAGCAAATGCAAATTATTCCTCAGCTAAGCAACAATCGGTAGTGTATATAATTCCAGTAGTATTTCACATCGTACACCAATATGGTCCCGAAAATATTTCGGATGCAAAAGTGCGTGAAGCTATACGCGTAATGAACAATGATTTTAGAAAACTAAATGCCGATACAGCAAGCACAATTCCTGTTTTTCAATCTTTAATGGCCGATTGCGAAATAGAGTTTCGTTTAGCAACTCTTGATCCTAGTGGAAATTGTACCAATGGAATTGATCGTATTTATTCACCTGAAACCAATAATGGAGGTGAATCAGCAAAGTTTAATAAGTGGCCTCAAAATAAGTATTTAAATATTTGGGTAATCAAGAAAATGGGTCCCGGGCATTTAACTGCAGCTGCTTATGCGTATACTCCGAACAATCCTCCACCAAGCGGCGATGGTATTATTTGTTTGTATGATTATGTAGGAACTAATCCCGGAAACACGCACACCTTATCGCATGAAGTTGGGCATTATTTAAACCTGAAGCATGTTTGGGGCTCAACCAATCAACCCAATGTTGCTTGCGGCGACGATAATGTTGCTGATACTCCAATCACCAAAGGATCTAATTCTGCCTGCTTACTTAATCTTAGTGTGTGCAATCCTCCAACCATTGAAAATGTACAAAATTTTATGGACTATTCCTTTTGCACAACTATGTTTACCTATGGACAAAAAACACGAATGCGCAATGCTTTATTGAGTACAACAGCCAATAGAAATAACTTGTGGAGCGCAGGAAATTTAGCAGCTACCGGAACAGCTAATGCTCCTGTTTTATGTGCCGCCGAATTTATTTCAAATAATTTTAATAATGTGATTTGTGAAAATGGAACTATATCTTTTTCAGATGTGTCATATAATGGGCAAATAAATTCTCGTACTTGGAATTGTCCTGGCGCAGTTTTATCTGGAACATCAAGCTTTTCCGATTCAATTGTTACCGTGCAATATCCTAGTTCTGGGATGTATGATGTAACATTAACAGTGGCAAATTCTACTGATACTGTGAGTGTAACTAAAACACAGTACATACAAGTTTTGCCTACTACTGCGGCTTATTCAGGGACTAATTTTACCGAAAGCTTTGAAGTGAATACGATTCCCGGAACTGATTGGGAAGAAAAAAATCCCGATAATGGAAGTGTTATATGGACACGTACCACTGCAGCGGCTAGCTCAGGAAGTTACTGTGCGTTTATCGAAAACTACAGCGCCGATTCGGCAGATGTGGACGAATTAATTGGACCAACGATTAGCATTGCACCTATTGCAAATCCCCTTTTTACGTTTAAGGCAGCTTTTAGACGTAAAACAAGTGGAGATGCAGATGCTTTAAAAATATATACTTCCGTTGATTGTGGGAAAAACTGGGCACTACGAAAAACAATAACAGCAAGTGTACTTGAATCAGTAACCGGACCAAGTACAGCGTATTTTATTCCAACAGCCAACGACTGGGAAACTCATACAGTAAGTATTGCCAATTTACTTTCGAGTACCAATGCCCGTATCAAATTTCAGTTTATTTCAGGTGGAGGAAATAACTTGTACCTCGATGATATAAATATTATTACAAATTTGAATACAAGTGATTTGTCTGAAGAAAATTTGAACTTCCAAGTATTCCCTAACCCAACAAATACTTCTGCAACTGTTTCCTTTAATTTAGAAAAATCTCAAAAGGTAAAATTGTCTGTTAAAGATATAGTTGGAAAGGAAATTGAAACTGTTATTCAGGAAGAGCGACCAGCAGGGATTCAAAAAATTGATATTAATAAGCAAGGACAATATGCTGCAGGCGTTTATTATTTGAATTTGCAAATTGGAGAAAAAAACAGTGTAAGTAAGCTTCTAATTACACAAGAATAGTTTAAAAGTAACCTTACTATGTTATATAAAAATCTGCTCTTACTTGCGCTATTATTTAGTGCAAATTTACTGAATGCCCAACCCAGTGAATTTTGTGCAACCGATAGCAAAGTTGCAGAGTCGCTGAAGCGCTATCCGCAAAAACTTGAAAAGTATAATTTGCAACAAAAGCAGAACGAAGAACGCGACCAAATTCAAAATTCACTAGGGTATACAGCTTCAAAGAATGCCAATGCTATTATTGTTATTCCGGTTGTTGTTCACATCATTCATGAAAATGGTCTTGAAAATATTTCCGATGCACAAGTGCACGATGCTTTACGTGTATTAAATGATGATTTTAGAAAACGAAATGCCGATACAACACAAATTATTCCTGCATTTCAGAATGTTGCCGCCGATTGCCAAATTGAGTTTAAATTAGCTCAGATTGGTCCTGATGGAAATTGTACCAATGGAATTGATCGGATTTATAGTAGCCAAACCAATATAGGAGATGACGGTAGTAAATTAAATCCTTGGCCCGATCATAAATACTACAATATTTGGGTAGTCAAGAATATTAACCCCGGTGGAATTGCTGGTTACGCTTATTATCCGGGAACTGCTCCTCCGGATGCTGAAGGTGTTATTATTTTGCACAACTACTTTGGAAGTATTGGCACCAGCTCTGTATTCAATTCAAGAGTGCTAACACACGAAACAGGACATTACCTTAATTTGGCTCATGTATGGGGAAGTACAAACAGCCCTGGAATTGCTTGTGGCGACGATGGAGTAGGAGATACACCACTCACAAAAGGTTGGACCAGTTGCAATATCAATGGTAGTATTTGTACTTCTGGAATAAAAGAAAATGTGCAAAATTACATGGAGTATTCTTATTGCGAACACATGTTTACCTGGGGTCAAAAGGCACGAATGACAGCTGCCCTCAATAGTTCATTAGGTTTCAGAAATTCGCTTTGGACAACTTCAAATTTAATTGCCACAGGAGTGAATAATGCTCCTATATTGTGTAAAGCTGATTTTACATCCTATCCTTCTTCAACTACTTTGTGTGCAGGCGAAATTCTTACTTTTTCTGACCGCTCTTTCAACGGTGTTGTTAATAGCTGGCAATGGTCGTTTCCAGGCGGCACCCTTGTAAACGGAACTACTGTGAACGATGCAATGCCGATGGTGCAATATGCTCTTGCTGGAAACTATAATGTTTCGCTAACTGTGAGCGATGGAACAACAAGTGTTAGCAGCACTAAATCAAATTACGTTACAGTAAAGCCATCTGTGGCGCAATACAATTCAAATTTTTATACTGAAAGTTTTGAGAATACTACTATTCCTGGAGCTGATTGGTCGGTGGTTGATTTAGACGGTAGTGGTATTAATTGGCAAATCTCTTCAGTTGCAGCATCATCAGGAAGCCTAAGTGCATACATTAACAATAACACAGCAGCACCCGGCGAGGTAAATGAATTAATTAGTCCTGCAATAAATATTTCTGCAATAGCAGCGCCTTATTTTACCTTTAAGTACGCTTTTGCACCTAGTTTTTCAGGTAGCCTTGATCAATTGTTGGTTTTCGTTTCATCCGATTGCGGTAAAACTTGGTATCAACGAAAAACAATTAATGGTGCGAATCTAGCAACAGCCGCGCCTACATTTTCAACTTACATTCCTGCACCAAGCGATTGGAAGCAATCGGTTGTAAGTATAATGAATATGGCCAATCAAGCGAATGTGAGAATTAAGTTTAAGTTTAAAGGTGAAGGTGGTAATAATATGTATATCGATGATGTTAATATTATTAGTACGCTGGCTATCAGTAACCTTGACGATATTTCCAATGAAGTTCAAATTACTCCGAATCCAATGGACGAAAGTGCAGATGTATCATTTTACATACCCTCAAAAGGCAAAGCAGAAATTAAGATCATTAATAATATCGGTGAGGTGATAAAGGTTATTTCACAAAGCAATTTCTCTCCTGGTATTAATCATCTTACTATAAATAGAGACAATGCGCTACCATCCGGAATGTATTATTTGCAGCTGAATATAAATTCAGAGGTACTGGTAAAGAAATTAGTAGTTCACTAGATTTCCGAATCCTTTATCTTAAAATATTCTACAATTGCTTGTCGCATCAAATGGTTTTGTTGCAGTGGCTTGAGGTTGGGTAATTTTTCGGTTGCTTTCCAATGCGGCCAATTATCGGCATCTCTACCTTCGTATTCATAGTAACCATATTGACTTAATAGAGTACAAACTGCGATGTGTAATACATCTAATTTTTGGTCTTTGGTAAATTTACGGTAACCGTGTCCAAGCTCCTGAATGCCAATTAAAAATAAAATAGCTTGAACATCGAGTTCTTCTCCATATGGAGCAGAAATTTTTTTCACAAGCCGTTCCCAGCTTAGTTCAAACTCAACATCCATAGCATATAGGTATTAAAAGAGATTGCACTGGTTAGGAAATTTTTAATCCAATAACCAAAATATCGTCTACTTGTTCATGCACCCCTTGCCAATCAAGCAGTTGATTGTCGAGAATTTTTTTCTGTTCCTCTACAGGTTTATCACAAATTTCGAGTAATAAGTTTCGAAATCGGTTTGCCATATATTTTTTACCATTAGGGCCTCCAAACTGATCAACATATCCATCCGAAAATATATAAATCATATCGCCTGATTGTAGATCAATAACGTTGTTTTTATAAGGCTTGGCGGTTGTTCCGGTATAATAACCAATAGGAAATTTATCGGCTTTAAATTCAAGCAATTGACCTTTTCTTACCAAATAGAGAGGGTTGTAAGCTCCTGCGAATTGTAATTCTTTTTTTACGAAATCTATGGCACAAAGGGCTAAATCCATTCCATCGCGGCTTTGTGATTCGCTGTTTGATTGATGAAGTGTTTCGCTAACACCAATATTCAATGCATCTAAAATTCGGGCAGGCTGGGTTTCGTTATTGTTATTTACTACGTACTTTAAGATGTTGTACGCAACAATACTCATAAACGCTCCGGGAACTCCATGACCTGTGCAATCTACCGCTGAAAAGAGTGTTTTCCCGTTTTTTTGTTCCACCCAATAAAAGTCACCACTAACAATGTCTTTGGGCTTAAAAAGAATAAATGAGTTTGGTAAAATAATTCGCAAAATACTTTGTGGTGGAAGTATCGCTTCCTGTATCCTTTTTGCGTAGCGGATACTGTCGGTAACTTGTTTATAGAGTACTTCGAGTATTTGATTTTTGGATTCGATTTCTTCTTTTTGTTTAACAACCTCTTCGGTTCGCTCAATAACTTTTGCCTCCAAAAAACGTTCGTTTTCATCTAATTCACTACGCATCTTTAACAGCGCATGCCCTAAAGTATCCTTCTCACTTAAAGGATTGTATTCGGAAGCAAAGTTTCCGGAACCAACCTCCTTTGCAAAATCTGTGGTACTTCTTAACCCATCCACCAAATCATTAAGCGCCAATGACATTTCTCCAATTTCATCATTCCTGTTTTTTATTTTCTCATTCGGTAAAACACCCTTTCCCATTGAAATAAGTATCCTTTTAAGGTACGAAATAGGGCGAACAATACTTCTTACAGTAAAGATGGCAATTAAAATTCCACCAATTAACAAGGCTATTCCAAGACCGGTAACAATTGTGGTTAAAGTCTTGAATGAAACCAGCATATCGCTGTTTATTTTTTTTGAATCCCGATTTTGGCGTTCAATAATGCGCGATAATTTTTGTTGTACCGCTTGTGTTTTAAGGTCAATATCCCCACCGGTTTCAGCCAAGGGGCCACAAAAGAAAATGATGAGGGGGTCGTTGTAAGACTCAAACTCTTTAATGGTATCCATAATTTCTTGATGCACATGAAAAAGGTCATCAATTTTTTCAAACACATCATTAATCGAATCTCTGTCGTCTTTTCTCCAGCGCAACGATAAACCTTTTATGCGCCCTTTTACGGAAGGATAATCACGGAAAATATTATCGCGTAACTTTTGTTTATCGGGATCTTCGTTTGATCGCTGAACATTCACCCAATAGCTGATTAATGGTTTAGAAATTAACACCACTTTATTCAACTCATCAAGTGCTTTTAAAGATGGGTTGTATACCTGATTGATTTTATCGTTAATACGACGACTTTCTTTAAGTGTTTGATTGGTGAAAATAAATGCAGCAAGAGTTGACAGAATGAGGATCCCGAATCCGGTTCCAATTTTTCTACCAATGGTAAATCTGAATTTCATCAAATAATTTGGTTCAGTTATGCTAGCAGTTTACTTTTTATTGCGGTCTAAATCTTGAAGTAGCATATCAATGTATTGGCGCTTCTCCTCTTCATTCAGGCTAAAATAAATTCCTGATAAACCAATTAGGGTTTCTCTGCGATTGGGGTTTAAATGATAGGCTTTTTCCATAAAAGGAAGCGATTCCTTAAATAATCCAGTACAATTATCTACAATCATGTTGAGGCTTACAATGTCTTCATCATAGCCCATTGCATTAATAATTTTTACTGCTTGATTATAATACAGCAAGGCCATGTTATAATTAGCTGTAATGTTATTCGGATCAATACTAAGCACCTTTGAAAAAGCTTCTCGTTCTTTTTCGAGATACACTTTTCGTTGGTTTGAATCAGCGGTTTCAGCAAGTTTTAAATAGCTATATCCCAGTGCTAGATTAACATCGACGTCTCTCTTTGAAAAATCAGTTGTTGAGTCGGCAGCCAAGGCAGTACGCTTGTATAAACCATAGTACTTAACGGCAGCTGTAATATTTAGAGTGTCTAAAAACGCTTTAACGTCATTATAATACAAGGCAGATAGCGATTTAAGATTTTTTTGATTCTCAGCAATAAGCTCATTGTTAGCATCAATAGCTATGGAATGTGTAAATGATTTATAGGCTTCTTCACGTGTTGGTAGGGATCGTGATGAAGCTTCAAATTTTTTGTAATATTCTTTATAACTATATCCTCTTAAATACCAAACGCGTGGATTATTTTTAAGCGAAGAAGATGCAACAGCCGAATCACACGCTTGTTTAGCTTTCAAAACTTCGCCTTGTTGCAAATAATTTTGAATAGTGAAGATTAAATCATGCTCCTGTGCATGCACTTCCTGAAAGAAAGCAGCAACAAAAAGCAAAATAAATAATCTAATTGTTTTCATACTCATTATTCCACTAAAATGGCCAATCCTGCAAGACTGGAACCTATTTTTAAATTATATTTTTCGGCATTTGCCTTATTTAATTCGAAACGTTGTTTGTTTTCTTGAATCACGAAATTAATTGCTGCGCCAAGCTTAGCGCAACCAGGTTTTTCAGATACGATGAGGGTGCTGTAACCTTTCACTTTACCAGTTATTTCTTTAATATTTGCAGCATTATCAGAAGCAACAAATAACAAGTGACATTTGCTGATGGCATTCACGTTAGGATAACTTTGAATTTCAAAAGGCTGAGCACCGGCTTTCTTGGTTGCAGCCATAGCACTCAAATCTTTAAAGAGGGGAGTAGTTCCAACAATTCCAATAATAAAATTTCCTTGCTTATAACTTGGGGGCCACTCAATATATTTGGTGAAATTGTAAATAAATGTTGCCTTTATTTTAGAGGGTGTATCATCCGCTGCTCTAATGCCAAACGACATCAGAATAACGGTAAACACAACGGCTAATTTAATAAAGCGAGTCATCTATTTGTGAAGCTTATTTCTTGTTTAGCAAAGAAGTAAAATTTCCAATTTGCATCTTTCAAAATTACTTAAAAGAAAATGATAAATCAATGAAGCAAATCTAATTTGTTGACAGTTAAAAGTTGATAAGCACAAGCAGCATTATTGCACTCGTACCATGTTAATATTTTTGGGTGGAGCAATTATCAACGGTACAGTTTCAACAGTTACAGAGCTAGTATCCAAGCCAAAGGCGCGGGGTTCAGATAAGCTAAGGTGCTTTAATACGGAATAAATGTCTAAAATGATTTTTTCAATAAAGGGCAAATCATTTTCATAGGAAACGAATTTTTCAATTACAATGAATCTAAAATCACCTATAATATTGTTTTTATTTAAAGACTTGTACCTACTTGTAATATCAACTTCGTTATTTCGAACCAAATCTTCCACCGCTTTTCTAAACATTAAATTAATACGCGGGGCTACTCTAAATCCTAACCTAAAATCGATTCGTATTACATCATCGTGTATAAACTCGCTTACCTTGTATTCCATTCGATAAGGTTCATCCACAACGTCAACATGCACAAACCAATAGATATCTGCACGTTTGGGTTGTTTTTGCATGATGGAATAAATAATTTTCGATTCAATTTCAGTTATTTTGTCGGCACTGGTAAGGTAAACTAAATGGGTTGCATACTTTGGAACAGTTAGGTCGTGACTCAAATCCTCTAAAATGGGTAAATAATCTGCTAGCGTAACAAACTCAATATACCGATTGCGAATTTTGCGCGCATAAAACCAAATAAGCATAATAGATGTAAGGAATAGTGCAATCATTAAGCTAATCCAACCACCATTTGTAAATTTCCCTAATTGAGCAACAAAAAAGGCCAACTCTACTACTAAATAAACAGCAATAAACAACCAAATCAAAGGACGCCAGTACTTTTTTATTTTCATAAAATAAGTGAGTAGCCTCGACGACATTAACATTCCTAAAATAATTGTCAAACCATAGGCTGCTTCCATTTTTGACGATTCTTCAAAATAAAGTACCACAATAATGCAACCTACACATAAAAACCAATTCACCGATGGAATGTACAATTGACCTTTAATATCACCAGGGTACTTAATGCGTGCTTTGGGCCAAAAATTTAAACGTATTGCCTCATTTATCAATGTAAATGATCCGCTAATCAAAGCCTGGCTAGCAACAACGGTAGAAACTGTGGCCAACACAATTCCAAATGGTAAAAACCAGGTAGGCATTAGCGCATAAAATGGGTTTGTTGAACCTAACCAGCTACCTTCTTGTGAAATTAACCAGGCCCCTTGTCCGAAGTAATTTAAAAGCAAAGTTGTTTTTACAAAAGTCCAGGAAATGCGAATGTTCTCCTTACCGCAATGCCCTAAATCGGAATAAAGTGCTTCGGCTCCGGTGGTGCATAAAAATACCGCCCCCAATAACCAGAATCCGTTTGGATGCTCAGCAAGTAACACGTAGGCATAGTAAGGATTTATTGCTTTTAATACCTGCCAGTTTTCGCAAAGGTGAATAAAACCTAGTGTTCCAAGCATGGTAAACCAAATGAGCATTACAGGACCAAATAGTTTTCCTATTGATTTAGTTCCGAATTGTTGAATAGCAAAGAGTAAAAAAATAATAATGATAACAATGGGAACAGTTGGAATATGACGCAATGAATCAATCATTCTCAATCCTTCGATTGCAGAGGAAACAGAAATAGGAGGCGTTATAATACCTTCTGCTAAAATTGCGCTACCGCCAATTACTGCAGGAAAAAGCAACCATTTAATTTTGGTTTTCTTTACCAAGGTGTACAAAGAAAAAATGCCACCCTCGCCCTTATTATCCGCCCGGAGCGTTAAAATTACATACTTGATTGTAGTCTGTAAAGTGAGGGTCCAAAATATGCAACTTATACCTCCCATCACAGTTTCAGCATTGATTGGAGCTTCGCCCACAATTGCTTTTAATACATAAAGAGGAGATGTTCCAATGTCGCCAAAAATAATACCTAACGTTACAAGTAGTCCGGCAGCATTTACTTTATGGATGTGATGGGAAGAAGACATACGAATATTAAAGCTACGAAAATAGCGAATACTAATTCATTTCTTCAATCTTACAGATATCAAAGTGGAATCCTTGTTAAATTTATGTCACGCACAGGTGATACAATTAATGGAACTTTTTCGGTAGTTACTGAACTCGTATCAAGTCCAAATGCCTTTTCTTCAGAGACACTAAAATGTTTTAAAACAAAATAAAGATCTAAAATGATTTTTTGATACACCGGAAGTTCATTTTCATTGGATAAAAATTTTTCAATAACCACAAATCGAAAATCCCCAATTAGGCTATTTTTATTCAGAGATTCATAACGACTTGTTATATCTACCTCTTTATTTTTTACCATATCCTGCACCACTTTTCTAAATAGCAAATTAATGCGCGGAGCTACTCGAAATCCAAGTTTAAAATCTATTCGGATTACATCTTCACTAACCAATTCTCGCACCTTATATTGTGAACGGTAAGGCTCATCAACCACATCAACATGCACAAACCAATATATATCGGCACGTTTTGGCTGCTTTTGAAGGATTGAATAAATTACTTTTGATTCAATTTCATCGAAATGATTTGCACTACTTAAGTAAACCAAATGAGTCGCATATTTGGGTATGGTTAAATCATTCGATAAATCGGTAAGGAGGGGTAAATATTTATCGAGTTTTACAAATTCAACATAGCGGTTTTTAATTTTACGAGCTTCATACCATACCCACATTACAGCAAATAAGATGGATGCGATTAAAAGAGTAACATATCCACCATGTACAAATTTATGAAGGTTAGCCACTAAAAACGATATTTCAATTGATAAATAGATAATCAAACTACTGATGATAAAAATAGGATTATATCGTTTTAAGAGCATGTAGTAACTAAGAAGTGTGGTTGTCATTAACATCGTGAGCACTATCGCCAATCCATACGCAGCCTCCATATTCGACGATTCCTTAAAATAATACACCACAAATATGCACCCGAACATCAACAGCCAGTTAACAGATGGAATGTAAATTTGACCACGTAAAATAGTAGGATACACAACCTTTACCTTGGGCCAAAAATTAAGTCGCATGGCTTCATTGATAAGCGTAAATGAGCCACTTATTAAGGCCTGACTCGCTACAATTGCTGCTGCTGCCGAAATCAATATGCCGGTAACATAAAACCAGGAAGGCATAATGCAAAAGAAAGGATTTCCTCCTGCAAATGCTGAGAGTTTTTCATCATGATGTGCTATAAGCCAAGCTGCTTGCCCAAAATAATTTAATACAAGACAGGTTTTTACGAATATCCAACTCATGCGTATATTTTGCTTTCCGCAATGCCCTAAATCAGAATAGAGCGCTTCGGCTCCTGTAGTGCATAGAAATACTGCACCAAGCAAGACCATGGCATTGGGGTAATTTTTTAATACAAAATAGGCATAATAGGGATTCAATGCTTGAAGTACGGTGGGCTGGTAAACAAGTTGCGCAATTCCAAGTATAGCAAGCATACTAAACCATATGAGCATCACAGGACCGAAGAATTTTCCGACAAACTTTGTCCCGAATTGTTGAATAAAAAACAACAAGGAAATTATTACAATTACAATTGGAACTGTAGGAATATCGGGATTAAACAATCGAAGACCCTCAATGGACGAGGCTACCGAAATTGGCGGTGTAATTATTCCATCGGCTAGTAAAGTACTACCTCCAATAATTGCAGGCAACAAGAGCCATTTTCGTTTGGTACGCCTAACCAAAGCATACAATGAAAAAATACCACCTTCACCCTTATTATCGGCACGAAGTGTAATAATTACGTATTTAATTGTTGTTTGTAAAGTAAGGGTCCAAAAGATACAGGAAACTGCACCTAACACAATATCTTTATTGATTGGAGAATCTCCAACAATGGCTTTTAATACATATAATGGCGAGGTACCTATGTCGCCATAAATAATTCCAAGGGTTACCATTAATCCGGCTAGAGTCACTTTGTGAACATGCGCAGTATCTTTCGACATATTAAATTTTATAAGTCACAAAAGTATTTATTCTTCGAATACTAAATAGTGATTTTTATTAAATGCTTATGCTCATTAACATCAGTTTTTAATAAATTGCCCTTAGAGTTATTACCTTTGCAATTGTTTTACATGTTATAGATTCAATTAATTTGTTGTCGTTACTATTTTATTTATTGGCCGGAAGAGTATGGTGGACTATAGGAATTAGCCTTATTTCTGCAGGTGTTTTGTTTTTAATTTGGAACCGCACTCGAATTGTACGCATTAAGTTGCAAAAGGATGAACTAGAGGCCGAGGTTAAAAAGCGTACCTTCGAAATTGAAGCACAAAAGGCTGAGATTGAAAAACAGAATCAATTGCTGGCTTACGAAAAAGAAAAGGTTGAAAAACTTTTATCGAATATACTACCCAAGGATACGATTGAGGAACTTAAAACTAAAGGAAAGGCCACTGCAAGGCATTTTCGATTAGCTTCAGTAATGTTTACTGACTTTAAAGGATTTACTCAAATTTCGAGTAAGTTACGACCGCACGAATTGGTAGAAGCTCTCGATGCTTATTTCATAAAGTTTGATGAGATAATAGGCAAGTATAACCTAGAACAAATTAAGACCATAGGCGACAGTTACATGTGTGCCGGAGGTTTACCAATACGTAACCGAAGCAATCCGATTGATATAATACTTGCTGCGTTAGAAATTTTACGGTATGTAGCTAAACAAAACGAGATTAAACAAAAGAATCAACAGGATATTTGGGAATTGCGTGTTGGGATACATTCGGGCGAGTTAATTGCCGGTGTTATTGGAACCAAACGATTTGCTTACGATATTTGGGGCGATACAGTTAATATTGCCAACGCTTTAGAACATTTTGGGGTTCCCGGCAAAATAAATATTTCAGGAAACACATTTCATTTGGTAAAAGATTTTTTTGATTGTACATTTCGGGGCAAAATAAATACGAAAAGCCAGGAAGAAGTTGAAATGTATTTTGCCAATACTATTAAAGCTGAACTATCAGAAAATGGCGAAGGTATTGTGCCTAATGCTGCTTTTCGTGAAAAACTGAAATCGAATTTGGACAGAGAATTTAACTACAAAAAAGCCGAGCAGCACATCATTAAGCTGCTTAAAATAAAGTTGCCTGAAGGGCTTCATTACCATGGATTACACCATACCTATGATGTATGTGATGCTGCTCAGCGCATTGCAAAAGCCGAAGGTGTGAGCGGGGAAGATTTATTCTTATTACTTACTGCAGCACTAATTCACGATGCAGGTTTTACAATTACATACATTAATCACGAAGATAAAAGTGTGGAATTAGCAAAGCAAATTCTTCCACAATACGGCTATAGCGATGCTCAACTTAAAGTAATTGAAGGAATTATTGAAGCAACTAAATTGCCAATGAATGCTAAAACATTATTGGAAAAAATTATGTGTGATGCTGATTTAGACTATTTAGGAAGGGAAGATTTTTACCCCATCTCAGAAGGATTGAAAAAGGAATTTTTAGCACAAGGAATCGTTAAAAATGATAAGGAGTATGATGCAGTTCAAATTAAGTTTTTAACTGCTCACAAGTATTTTACCGAAACAGCTAAGTCCACACGTGATTCGGGCAAACAACAGCGTTTGCAAGAAATTATTGAACGTTACAATGCCTATGTATAGGGGCAGTTTAGTTAACAAAAAGGGCGCATTAGAAATAAACTAATGCGCCCTTTTTGTTGAATGTTAATGGTCTTTATTCAGTTCTTGGGATCTTAAACTTAGTTAAACTGCAATCATTGGAGTAAATTTGTTACTTACTTAAAAAATAATACGCTGCCGCTAATAGAAGATTGTACCGGATTTACAGACAATACAGGTATTTGTGCATCGTTGGTAATTATTTGTCGTTCATCTAATCCGGCAACAAACTCAGGAATGCCTTTTTCTTGATTGTTAACAATAGCAATTAAATCGGCGTCTACTGAACTGGCATAAGCAAGCATTTGCTTTACAAAATTTCCACTTTTTTCAGCAACCTTGGTATCGTAAGCGATTCCGTTTTTTTCCAATTCCTTAATGGCAAAAAACATATTACGAGTAACTTTATTAGACTCAAATTCTCCGGTTTCTAATGGAGTGAAAATATGAACTTTTGAATTAAAGTACTGTGCCATTTTAATAGTCAATTCCACCTTTTGTTTGGTTTCTTTGGTCATGTCCATTGGCAACACTATTTGACCATAGCCATCCCTGATTTTGCGTTTTTGTACTACAATAAACGGTGTACTTGAATTGGTAATAACTTTAATCGCATAGGATCCTGTAATATGTTGAAATCCTTTTACACCATGGGTTCCCATAATAATTAGGCGGGCATTTATTTCTTTGGCAACACCTCCAATATCATCAAAAATATTTCCCACTTTAACCATTGGACTAATTTTAATGATATGCAATCGTTGTAACTCATCCGCAATTTTTTGAAGTTTTTCCATGTTGGATTTTACTTCATCTTCCTTGGCAACTACGTGCATTAATATTATTTTCCCTTGCAAAAAGGACGCAAGTTTTAATGCATGATTAATAGCACAGTCGGCAACTTCCGAGTAATCCGTAGGAACTAAAATTAAATTTTCAGTACTCTCCATAATAAGTTAAAAAATTGGCAAACGAAGATATTAAAAATATATTATACAGGTATGTAGCATAAAAAAAGCGGTAAGTTCATTTAAACTCACCGCTTATAAATTAGTTAGGTTTATCAAATTAAAGTACTTCGGGCAAAAGCATTGCATCAACAATGTGCATAATACCATTGCCTTGTTTTACATCTCCCTCAACTATATTCGCTTTGTTTCCTTTTGTATCAGAAATCACAATATTTCCATTAACCAAAGTAAACTTTAGTGATTCGCCATTTAAAGTTTTAAGCATTAAAGGACCTTTTTGGGTTGCCATTTTATTTTTAATATCCTTTATAGTTAAATTGCCCGGCACTGTATGAAAGTTCAAAATTTTATCAAGCATAGGAAGGTACTCTTCACTCAGCATTTTTTGTGTAGTGCCATGAAGTGTCTTATCAAATCCTGCATCATTTATTGCAAAAAAGGTATAGTTTCCTTGGGCTTCAAATTTTTTGCCCATAGAGGTGCCTTTTAAACCTGTTGAAAGGGCAGATAAATCGGCTGCTTTAGCTACGTTTTCAGTAATGTTCTTTGAAGGCGACATTTTTTTTGCGTCTCCCTGTGCGTTTGTAATGCCAATACATGCAGCAAATACAACAGTTCCAAGTATTAGAAGTTTTTTCATGATTTGTAAATTATAATTTTAACGTTACGAATATACTGTTTATCAACTGAATCCAATTACCGTTTGTCGATTAATTAATTTTTTTCTCCTTGATTGCAATTTCGTCGGTAATCTTTTGCTGTGATTCGATTTCGCCCTTTTTTCGGCCAATTTCTTTGGTAGTTGATTCAATTTCTTCCTCGGCTTTTTTAATTTTTGATTTATAGTTCTCAATATCTTTATTCAAATCGTTGTTTTTGTCTTCCAATTCTTTATGTTGGGAAGTTAAATTATCGAGTACTTTTTGAGCTTCTTTCAATTGTTGCTGTACAGCAGATTTAGTGAGTTTTCGTGAAAAATCACCAATGAGCTTTAATGCTGCTTCATAAGCAACTTTGTTTGTAAATGCTGATGAAAGGTAAGCGCCGCCCATATCAATGGCAACTACTAGTTTACTTTCCTTATCATTTATTTTTTCGGTAAGTGCATAAATATCGATTGTATTGTCTGTAATAGATGGAATTAAAATATTGTCGGCATACACCTCTTCCTTACCTGAAATTTTTGTTGATTTAAAGTCTTTCATATATGACTTCCATTCTTTTAATACATCATCACTTGCATATTCATAAACAGTAGTAATAAATACCGGGTGAACCCCTTCAGCAATTTTCGCGGTACTTTCATTAACTGAAATTGTTTGCGCTGTAGTACTTTTTGCAAGCAGTATCAAAATAACTAGTAGATGCAAGTAACCCAAGTTTGTAAAACGAGTTGCGAAAGAAGTAAGTTTATTCATGTTGAAGTGTTTTGATTAGTTATAGTTTATTAAGCTTTTGATTAAAATTATACATTTTAAGAATGGGATTGAATCTAGTCAATATCAGTAACGCCTCCAGAAATTATAAATTTCATTACTTCTGCTGAACTAGCGTTAATAGGTTTCACGTGCTCCTTATTTACAAAAATCAACATACCCGAAAAAGCATAGGAATAAGGCAAGTAAACAGCAACCATTTCTTTTTTAATATCAAGGTCGCTTAAATCTTCATTGGTAACAAATCCTAGCTTTAAAACTTCTGGATTTAGCCCCGTAGTAACTAATACAGGTTTATTAAAGCGCTTCTTTTTTCCAACAAATGCAGAAAGCAAATCCTTTACCGATGAATATATAGTTTTTATTAATGGAGCTCTTTCAAGATTGAAATCAATAATCTTAAAAATGGGTTGTAAAAACAATGAACTACCAACCATACCCATAATAATAACCAAAATAATGGCAGATAGGAATCCTATAAATGGATCAATGATTGGGTGAATATGTATTCCAAGTGAATGGACTACCCCACCTACACTTGAAATAATTTGATAAATAACATAAACAGTAATAAATATTGGAACAGTAAACAATAAGCCTTGTAAAAAATAACGAAATAACTTGTTCATCGTGAGTGGAAGGATTTCTATGTCAAAAGTATAAAGCTTATTGGAATAAAGCTAAAAAACAGAATAAATAAAAATTGTAACTTGGAAAAGCAAAAGAGGTGGATTAATTCCACCTCTTTTGCCCAGCTTTACTATCTTGATGCCAGGTAATTTGATAAATCATTTACACTACTGTTAAAAGAAAACTCATCATATACCAGGTAGAAGTTATTTTTATCTACTGTATGGGCATAAGCCGATTTGGCAAAGCTCACTTTGGTGCTTTCAAATGAGAATAAGGAAACGAGTGTTTTTACTTGTAAACTTGTAAAATTATTGGTTTGAAGCGCATTGTTTGCGATGCTTAATTTTGAACTTTCAAAAGATGCGTTTTCAATAACATGCAGTAATCCCTCAAAATCTCGGTTATTCATTCCGTAGCTTCCACAGTTACTTTGTGAATAAACACTTTGTTGGTTATGTATACCATGTGGTGCACAGCTCGATGGTGACACCTCCCACTGCTGATATTGATAAGGCAATGATTCAATTCTGTCAATTACAAAGTTTCCTTTAAAGATAGTAGCAAATATTTCAGAGCACTCGTCAATTAGAATTGAACCTTGATAAATTTTTTTAGTTACATAGGATCCGTAGTGACCTTGTTGTACCCACTTTTTACTGTATACTTCTAAGTAATGTTTGCCTGGAAAAATGTTTGGTAGACGCTGAATACGGTTCGTTGAGTAGTAATTTCCATCTAGGGAAACTGAAAATTCGCCGTTATTTGCTAAGCGAAGATTAAGAATTGAAGGTGCATCAAATGCATAAATGTTGCTTAAGGTAAGAAACAACATGGTCGAAAGTAAGATTGTTTTTTTCATCGTTTCTTGTTTTTAAAATAATAGATACGAACGAGTAAACAAGCCTTGTGCCAAACTCTTTTTTGCTTGAGTAAATTGCTAAATTATTTTCAATTACACAGTAAAATAAATAAATTAAAAGTTAATTGAAAGTATCTAATTTGCTGATTAATCAGTGTTTTGTTAGCTTGTTTTTTACGCTTTTCGAAAGTGCATTCCAAATAATAGCATAGGAATGATCAATGTGTTCGGTAAGTTGCTCGAAAGTTAATGTTCCATCCACAATTACTGTATTCCAGTGTTTTTTGTTCATGTGATAACCGGGTACAATACAACTATATTGTTCGCGCAAGGCTTGGGCTTTTTCAGGTTCGCATTTTACATTAAATTGTAGGGAAATAGTATCCAAACCTACTAGTAAGAAGGCTTTTCCGGCGACTTTAAAAACTAAGGTATCCGGCCCAAATGGCAGGCACTCTTCCACATGTGCTTTTGCAAGACAATAGCTGCGAAGCTGCTCAATATTCATAATTTTAGATACTAGTTACTTTAAATTTTATAATAACTCAGTTCACTTTTAGTCAACAAAAAACAAATCAGCAGCTATTTTATCTGCTAAGAGTTTTCCCTTTGAAGTAAGAAAAATACAGTTGTTTTTTTGATCGATATACCCGCTACTGCTATACTTGCTTGCTTCATTTTTGCAATGATTCAATACATCTTTTCCAAATACATTTTCAATATGCGATAAACTAATACCCCACATAGTGCGCAAACCCGTCATAATGTATTCGTTGTAATTTTGTGAAGGGGTCAATGTTTCAATTTCAAAATTCAATTTATTTTCATCTACCCCTTTTATGTAAAGCGCATTGTTTTTAATATTCCATTGCCGAGAAACCTCGTTGTAGCTATGTGCTGATGGTCCTATACCCAGGTATTTATTTTTTAGCCAGTAATTGCTATTATGCTTTGAATAAAAATTATTGGTGCAAAAATTAGAAATTTCGTATTGTACAAAATTGTTTTTTTGCATTGCTTCAAGAAGGATTTCAAATTGTGTAGCACTTTTTTCTTCATCTACATTTTTTACTTTTCCTGTTTGAACAAATTTATGTAAAGCAGTTTTCTCTTCAACGGTTAAACAGTAGGAGGAAATGTGTGTTACTTTTAAATCGAAGGCTGTGTGCAAATTTTGCTTCCAGTTTTCGTCACTTAGTGTTGGTGTACCATATATTAAGTCAATGCTGATGTTTTCGAATCCTGCATCTTGAGCTCCCTTTACTGATGCAACTGCTTTTTGTACACTGTGTGCGCGGTTCATGAATTTTAAGTCGTCTTCAAAAAATGATTGAATCCCAATACTAAAACGATTAACAGGGGTATTCTTTAACGCTTTTAATTTCTCGTAATTCAGATCTTCGGGATTTGCTTCAAGTGTAATTTCAGCAGAAGCGCTTATGTTATAGTTCGAGTAAATTGTATCAAAAATTCTACTAAGTTCTTCACGCGACAATATTGACGGCGTACCACCTCCAAAATAAATACTGCTAATAAGTTCGCCCTTCGTCAAGTAATTTTTCCTCAACATCAATTCCTTTTGAAGTGCAAGCAAAAGCTCTGACTTGTTTTTCAAAGAGGTTGAAAAATGGAAATCACAATAGTGACAGGCTTGCAAACAAAATGGAATGTGAATGTATATACCAGCCACTCCTGTTAATTGATTTTTTCAACCACCACAGCTGTGCCGTAAGCCAGTACTTCGGTAAGACCGCTCATAACTTCATTTGCGTCGTAACGCATGCTAATAATGGCATTGCATCCCATTTGTTTGCCTTGAGCAATCATTAATTGCAGAGCTTCTTCACGAGTTTTTTCACAAAGCTCGGTATAGATTGAATTTCTACCACCGAATATAGTTAGAAAGTTTCCGGCCAAAGCTCCAAAAACGCTGCGTGATCGTACCGTTATTCCGCGCACTAATCCAAGTTGTTGGGTAATTTTATAACCTTCAAGTGCATTGCTGGTGGTGATTAATGTTAGTTCTGTCATTGTGGATTTTATAATTAAAGTTTAAAATGAGTGAAACATAGTGGAATTCTTTTTCAGTAAATGTAAAAAAAACCTGATTCTTAATCTTCCAGATCATATTATTCACACTTGAAACATTTACTTTATAAAGGTAGGAGTTTGTCAGATAGAATATTTCATCCTGTGAATGCTTCAACTATTTTTGCAATTCACATTCAATACTATATCTTTGAAATCAAAACAAAAACAACACCTTGGAAATATTTAAACTGGAGCAAACTCCGCGCACACCATTTTTGTGTTTCAATCCTAATTCAGGAGTTTTTGAAATGAAGGGTAAATCAATCCCTGAAAATTCGACTATGTTTTACAAATCCATGTTTGAATGGTTGGCTGAGTATCTTGAAAATCCAGCACCATCAACAGTTTTAACAATTCAAATGGACTATTTCAATACAAGTTCTTCCAAAAGTGTGGTTGATTTGTTTAAGAAACTTGAACTTATTCAAAAATCTGGAAAGGGAACTGTATCCATAAATTGGATGCACAACGAGGAAGATGAAGATATGCAAGAGGCAGGTGAAGATTATAAATCAATTATTAAAATTCCGTTTTCAATTGTTTCATTCAAATAAAAAATCAATACTATGTTAAAAAAAATTTGTTTAGTATCAACGTTAGCAATACTTGCAGCTTGTGGTGGTTCAAAAGAAACTGCTCCTACTTCTGAAAACACAAATACCCAAGTTGTTGATTCAGTTTCTCAACCCGAAAATGAACTTGCTGATTTTAAATTTCACATGGCGATAGCCAATATTCCATCACCTTTTGAAATTATTGATATGCTTCCCAAAAGCGGTATTCCTTTTAATGGCGAACTTACCAATCCTACTGATAATAAATCAAAGTATCAAACATCAACTAAACAAGCATTAAATTATGGTGCCTATGTGGTAGACTTAATTTATCTTTCAACAAATGAGCAATACTCAAATGTAAAGCAATATTATGTGACTTCTCGTGAATTTGCCCAAAAGCTGGATGCTGGTGATAGCTTCGAACGAATTGCGGGTTCACGCGTTGAACAAAATATCGACAACAAGGACTCAATTAACCATGTAATGGATGCTGTTTATGCAGAAACCGATAATTACCTTCGTTCAAATGCTCGCTTACTAGCAGCTACTGAAATTCTCTGTGGAAGTTGGATAGAGAGTCAATACATCACCTTGAATTTGTTAAAAGGAGCAGATAGAAATGCAACAAATGAAGCAATTTTCCAAAAGGTGTATGAGCAAAATATTCATGCTGAAAGTTTGGTAAAATTGTTAGCTGAATTCGAAAAGGAAAAAGATTTTAAGGGTTTGATTACCGATATTAAGGACTTGGCTGCAATGTACAAGGAGATTAAATCGTCGGAGGTCCCTAAAGATCTTATTGCCAAAATTTCGGATAAACTTGCCAGTGTGCGAGGAAAGATGATTAGTTAACTGCTTTATACAAATAACCGAAAAAGCTTTGAAGAATAAACTTCGAAGCTTTTTTCATTATAAAGTACTAGCGAATCAACGATCCGTAATAATAAGCTCAGTTGAAATTGACTTTTTTAGATCATTAATTGTAAACAAATTAGAATAAGATGAGTGAAAAAATTCTAAAGGCATTGATGCAATTGTTTGCTATTATTGCTCAAAGTGAAGATGACAATTCTCATTCGCGGGAGGTAGTTGAGCTGTTTTTAAAGCAGCAATTAAATAAAAACAAGGTGGTAGAATACCTGGCTATTTACGATGAATTTTTACACAACCAAAACAGTGGAGCCGAGGGTGAAAAAAGAAAGCGTCGACTTGCAGTGAGTTCAGTGAAGGTTATAGTAATATGCAATCAAATAAACGAAGCACTTACACAGAAACAAAAATTTATTGTGTTGCTCAATCTTATCGACTTTATAAGCACCAATAAATCAATATCTGAGCAAGAGATGGAATTCGTAACAACAGTTTCATCTTCTTTCAATGTCCCTGATGAAGAATTTACGCAGTGCTTATTATTTTCGGGAAAGGAAAGTATTTTTGAAATTGATGATGCTTCCAACCTTTTGGTTATTGGAGCCACTAACCCACAAAAGCAGGATTCCAAATTTTTATATGCTGCAGCTTTGCAAGGCGAGTTAGGAGTTCTTCGTATAATTAGTGTAGGAATTTATTTATTACGCTATTACGGAAATACTTCACTATTACTGAATGGTCAAGCACTTATACCAGGTAAAATTTATGTGCTTTCACCCGGATCTTCTATACGTAGCCATAAGCTTCAGCCAATATACTATAGCGATATAGTGAGTTGTTTTTTAAGCGGAACAAACGACCAGAAGGTTCAATTTGACGTGCAAGGTTTACACTATCGTTTTCGTAATGGAAAAATTGGTTTGCAAGAACTCAGCTTTTCTGAAAACTCTGGAAAACTTATTGGAATCATGGGAGGAAGTGGTGCCGGAAAATCAACCTTGCTCAATTTGTTAAATGGCAACAATTTACCTTCACAAGGTGCAGTATATGTGAATGGACATAATTTGCACCGAGATAGAAAAATGCTTGAAGGTTATATTGGATATGTTCCGCAAGATGATTTATTAATTGACGAAATTACGGTTTATCAAAATTTGTATTATAATTCTAAATTGTGTTTTGCTGACTCGAGCGATATTGAAATAGACCAGTTGGTACAAGCCAAATTAACGGATTTAGGACTTAGTGAAACAAAAGATTTACGAGTAGGTAACTCGCTTGATATGACTATTAGCGGTGGGCAAAGAAAGCGATTAAATATAGCCTTAGAATTAATACGAGAACCTGCTGTGTTGTTTGTGGATGAACCAACCTCTGGTTTATCGTCGCGCGATAGTGAGAATATTATGGACTTGCTGAAGGAGTTGGCTTTAAAAGGGAAATTGATTTTCGTTGTAATACATCAACCATCGTCGGATATATTTAAATTGTTTGACAAGTTATTGTTGTTAGACACCGGTGGTTTTCCAATTTATTATGGCAATCCTGTTGAGGCATTGATATATTTTAAGACACATGTAAATCATGTAAATGCAAGTGAAAGTGAGTGTTTTTATTGTGGAAATGTTAATCCTGAGCAAGTATTCAGCATAATTGAATCGAAGGTACTTGATGAAAATGGTAATCTTACCCGAGAACGTAGAATTTCACCGAAGGAATGGAACGAGTTGTATATAGAAAGAATACAAAAAAGGCAAACAACATTATTGCCGACACCCCAACCAGGGTTACTTACTACTTTTAAAAAGCCCAATTTGTGGAATCAATTTAAAGTTTTCCTTACCCGAAATGTGCTTTCTAAACTATCGAACACACAGTATCTGCTTATAAATTTGCTTGAAGCACCCTTATTGGCATTGCTATTGGCAATGTTAATTAAGTATTATAAGCAAGGAGGAGAATATGTGTTTTATGAAAATAAGAACATGCCTGCCTATTTATTTATGTGTGTAATAGTGGCTTTATTTATTGGGTTAACGGTAAGTGCAGAAGAAATTATCCGCGATCGTAAAATTGTGAAACGCGAATCTTTTTTGAATTTGAGTAAGGGAAGTTATATCTGGAGTAAAATTGTATTTCTGTTTTTTTTATCCGCACTTCAAACCTTTTTGTTTGTGATAATTGGGAATACTATTCTTGAAATAAAAGGGATGTATTTTGACTATTGGTTGATTTTGTTTAGCACCTCTTGCTTTGCCAATATGCTGGGGTTAAACATTTCGGCCACTTTTAACTCGGCAGTAACAATTTATATTGTAATTCCGATTTTGCTTATTCCGCAATTATTGTTGAGTGGAGTAATAGTAAAGTTTGAAGAATTGAATCCTAAAATTTCGAGTCAGGAAGTTGTGCCTGTTTGGGGTGAAATGATGACTTCACGTTGGGCATTTGAGGCCTTGGCAGTAAATCAATTTATAAATAACCAATACGAAAGTGCTTTATATGAGTTTGAGAAGGAATTAAGCAATTCGAGTTTTAAAAAGGTTTACTGGAATTCAAAGATGAATGAATTGGCTGATGAGGTACAAAAGGTTTCAACATCAAATGTAGCTTTAGCTGAGAGAGATTTACGGATTTTAAAAAATGAAATTTTGAATGAAATGCAAGTAAATCCGGCAATTGCATGCAAGGGAGTAAATTCAATGGAGCTCGCAAATTTTGATATTTCAAGTGTAAAAAGTTTTTTAACAGCTGTAAAAAATGAGTATACCCAGCGGTATGAAAAAGCACAACGCAGAAAGGATGCCCAGATACAAAATTTTCAAACAAATGAGCAAGGAAAACAGCAGTATAGTTATTTACTAAATACGTTTAGCAATAAAAAAATTGATGAAACAGTAAAGAATGCGAATCCTGATAATGAAACAATTGTGATTGAAAATGAACGATTAGTTGCTACAGCTGATCCTATATTCCGAGATGGGTCGAACAATCGATTTGTACGTGCACAGTTTTTTGCTCCTCGCAAAGCACTATTTGGCAAGTATTATAGTACGTTTTGGGTAAATTTGGGAGTGATATGGTCCATGTCGTTATTCCTACTATTTACACTTTATTTCGACGTTTTTAAAATACTACTAAAAGCATTTTCAGGAATTTCAGGATTTCAGTTTAGGAAGAAGGAGTAGTTGTTTTTAATTTACACTTTCACCCCAATAACTAGTATGTCATCAGTTTGTTCGGTACCCAGCATCCAGCTTTGAATAAACTGATCAAGAAAAACAAGTTGATCAGACGGAGATTTTTGATGAATATTTAGTAAAATCTCTTTAAATTTTTTGGTCATCAGCTTTTTATCATTGGAGCTAAATTGGTCGGCATAACCATCACTAGTAAGGTAAATAGAATCGTTTTTTGCAAGTGTAAAACTGTGTTTGGTAAAGATTTTTTCGAGGTCGTAGCTTAATCCTCCAATGGGAAATTTATTGGCTTTTATTTCTTGAAGTTCCAAATTTTGAAGTAGATAGAGTGGACGATTAGCACCGGAATATTCAAGCTTAATTTCTGCCTCATTTGCCATTGTTTGAAATGTGCAAATTGCAATGTCCATTCCATCGCGCGATTGTGACTCGTATTGAGTTTGTTTTAAAGAACGGTTAATTTCCTCATTCAAAATGGTTAGTATCTGAGCAGGATCAGTGATTCCTTTTTCATTTACTATTTGATTAAGCAATGTGTTTCCAATCATGCTCATGAATGCTCCCGGAACACCATGTCCTGTGCAATCAACTGCTGCTAATATGCTGGTATTATTTTTATGCGAAAACCAATAAAAATCGCCACTAACAATATCGCGAGGACGAAATAAAATGAAGGATTGAGGTAAGTGTTCGGTAATTTCTTTGGTGTTTGGGAGAATAGCTTCCTGAATACGTTTGGCGTAATTTACACTGTCGATAATTTGTTTGTGTTTGTCTTCTATTTCGAGCTTAAGTAAGTTGATGCGTTCTTTTTCTTTGTGAATGGCAGTACTTTGGCTCCAAAGTTTTTTTACTTTTTCATCCACTTTGGTTTTTTCGACTGCGAGTTTTTCTTTTTCTAAGGTTAGCTTTTCGTTTTCCTCATCAACCCGTTTTTTTTCTTTGTAAACGGTTTCGCTCATGGCGAAAAACTTTTTATTTTTTTCTTCCAGTTTTTGTTTTTCTGCTTCTAGTAATTGTTTTTCACTTGCGTGAGATGCAAGAGTGGAGGATAGTTCAACTACTTTATTTTGGAGAGATAATTTTTCGTTGGCGTGGATTTCAAGTTGTTTTTTCGTTTTCCTTGAATGGAAATAGTAGAGCAAAACCATGATTGGAAATAGAAGAAGGAAAGGAAAAAGGAAGGATAAGATTGTCACCTTGTGTTTTATTAGAATAAAAAAATGGAATGTAGTTGTGAGTTGTCATCCTGAGCGGAGTCGAAGGAGTGTGCATGGCTTAGCAGACTTTTTGCTTACCCACTCCTTCGGAGTTCGACTTCGCTCACTCGCTCGGGATGACAGCGTGCTTGTTTGTATTTTATTTTTCTCATTTGTTACGCTCCTTAGCTTCCCTGTTATTTAGGAAGTTACTATAGTTTTGATAATATGCATCTGCTTTTTTATCATTTTCTATACCTTCTTTGGTTACGGAATTCGATTTCTCCCATAGCTCATCCAAGGCCTTTGGATATTCGGAAGAATAAATTCCTGGAGCCAGTTTTACTTTTCGCAAAAGGTAATGGGTAGAGGTTATTGATAAGCATATCAAACTTAAACGTAAAAGCCAAGATTGACTGCCCCACCATTCATGCAAGTTTTTATTTCTTACTTTCATTATAAGCAAAAACACAAGTAATAGAATTAATTGAGAGAAAGAAATTCCGGCCAAAATTTTAGCCCCTGGCCAATGTTGTGTTAGAAAAAGATAACCTACTATATTTAAAGCAACAAAAAGGAGCAGAAAAGTCTTTGCAAGCGTTGGAATAGTAAACTGTTTTAGTTCTTTACGGACTAAAGTTATAATTTTAAAAAGCGCTGGAAATAATATTAAACCACTACTTACAAGCAAAATAGCTGATCCATTTAATTTGTGAATTTTAAAATAATTGCCCAAACAAAACACAGTTAAAAAGGTAGCGAAAGCGTATTCAAATAACGGGGTTTTTGTAATTGATTTTCGTTCGGACAGTGCAATAGAAATGGGTATAAATAGTTGTGGACCAAAAATGCCCAATAAGGCTGCTATTGCAAATACAAATACAGGTAAGTTAGTAGCATTAAAGTAAGTTGTAAAAAGTAAACAAGCATAAAAAATCAACAGAAATTTACTCAAAATGGGTTTGTGCTGAATGGAGAGGTAAGCTAAGGAAGCAAAACAAAGGCTGATGCAAAAAAGAGCTATTCCTACCAGCTTCAAGCCATAGTTATTTTGCGCCCAATTGGCAAAAAAGCCTAGGATGCAAAAGCATAGAAGCAAAACAATAAGCGTTTGTATATTCTTTTTCGGTTTCATTAATTGAAATTTAATCCATCTTTCTTTTAAAAAGACTGACCTGATTTTATAGTATTAATCCAAACTATTAAATTGTAAATCACTTCCATTTTTTGTGCCTAAATCCAATTCAAAAAAGGCAGCATCGTTCCAATTTCCTTTGTAAGCATTTTTGGCGGTTTTATTTTCTCTTTTTAAAATTTCCGCTTTTAAAATTTCATTGTATAAACTAAGTTCTTTTGATTCGGAAATGTATTCAGGCATGTATTGCAATGCTTCGTAATAGTTACCTCTTTCGGCTACTCCTTTTATTAGGTTTTGCAAAGCTTTTGGTTTAAGGAGTTCAGGTGTTTTGCGCAGTTTTGTTTGAGCAATGGCATTTATCTCTTTTCCACCAATTTTTCCAAGAACACGGAATAACCCCATGCCTGCAGCTGTTTCGCGAGTGGACCCTTCCAATAATTTATCTAAATAAACAAATGTGTTTTCAATTGGGCCTTCGGTTTGGAGGGTGTTGCATATTTCTAATAGTAGGTCTTGTTTTTCCGTCTTATCAGTAACAAACTGTAAAAGATTTATGGATTCTTTTATGCAACCATTCACAGCATAAGATTGGATGACTTCCTTTAAAACAGTTATTATTAATTGTCCTTCCACAGTTTTTTCTGAAAAATTAGCGGCATTTTCGTGGTATATCTTCTTTGCTTGATCAATATTATTTCCATCCAATGCGTAAATAATTTCTATTAGTGGACATAGAACAATGGAGTAATTGTTTCGAATAGTATCAACATATATATTTTGATTTACTACTGTTCTAATGGGTCTGAATTCTTTGTGCTTTTCATATTTTAGTATCTTATTAAAAAATGGCTTCCACTCTTTTGAATATTTGGCATCAGGATTAAGTTCTTTTGAATTAAAATAAACCAAGGATGATTGTTCAAAAAGCATATCAATATTACTTTCAGAAAGGTTGTAAAATAAAATAATAAATGCCTTTGACTTAACTAATTCTAGATACTCGTTAAATCCAATAGTATATCCACGACATTTATATGGAACTCGTAGTTTTGAATCAATTTTAGGTAAGAAAAGATAAGTATAGTTGGCAACTTCACCTACTTGAATATAAGTGTCCATCAACTCTGTATTTTCTAAATAATACTTGCTGCTCACAGTCGAAAAAACTGATAACATTTTTTTAAAGCAAAAAAGTTGTTCCTTTTTATTATTGAGGTAAAAATCGTAAAAGAGACCTCGTGCTTTGAAATAATTTGCAACCTCTAGCTGAATACTATCATTATATTCGGAATAAGAAAGATTTAATGCATCATTTAAACTTGAAATCTTATATGGCTTATTTATTAAAAAGCCTAAATAGTTATTCCAAAATTCTTCTTTCCTTTCTTTGTCGATAAAGAACAAAAATAAATTAGAATTAAAGTTTTCTTTACTTAAGGAGCTAATTTTATTTGATGAATTAAACGCAATTCTTCCAAGTACATCAACTTTTCTTTCATCTAACATCAAGGAAGCAACTTGGACTATCTTATTTAATACACTATCAAACTTGTGTAAAGGTAATTTGGAGTGTTTTATTAAGGAATAATATATAGGGAGTGGCTTGTAATCTTTAATTTTTCGGTTATTTTTATTAACTAAATCATTGATTCTAGACAGCACAGATGAGTCCTTGTCAACAATTGTTGCGAGAATCATTCCCAAAACTTCATTATATCCATTGCCGTAATTAATGCAAGAAATTATTGTACTAGCAGGATGGCTATATTTAGTATTAAACCTAGAATTGTTCTTTAAATCCTCATCAAAATAGAATAAAAACTCCTTATAATCCGGCGAATCATCAATTGATAGAAGTATGTTTACACTATAATTAAAACTTGGAATATCAATTTCAACATCCTTGTTTTTTAAAACCTTCATTGAATTGATTAATAAATTCTTAGTCAACCAAATCGCCTTCGAACAAATTGTCTCCACAGCAGCTGAATCCCTTTGCGTATAAGAATTTTTCATCAAGGCACAAAGTCCCAAAAACTTATTTATCCTTTCCAGTTTTATGCTACTATTTTTCTTTTTGCTCAAATCCAGCACTTGTGAATTCGCATCATTTTCGAAGCGATGAAAAAGATAGGTGAATACTTTCATGCTCAGAAATCCTTGCTTATCATATGCGAGTGAATCATCACTGTTAATTGTTTTACATTGATTCAGCATAGCATAGCCAATATCAAAAGCCATTGAATCATTATTTATGCTGTTTAACAGGTTTTCAAATGTGGTATAGGAATTATTGCCCTTGTTTTCATTAAGCCTTTCGGTATTGATTAAAAAGTCGGCTTTGTAGCTCAAACTAACATCGGGAGAACCCAGCAAATCAATTGCTCTAGTATTAATGCGCTCCAGCACAGCCACATTTTGCTTTTTCTTAAAATCCAAATAGTAATAAGTACAAGCAAAAAGCAACAAGAGCATACCAACTACTGCAATTAATTTTCCAGCCCCATATTTTAAAACAGTTCTTGAAAAAAATAAATTTCGGGCACTTCGGTTAATAAATTCGGAAGCAGATTCAAGTATAGCCTCCGCCATTTTTAATTTATCCGCTGCCGCCACATTACTTTCATCATAGCGCGCAAGCCAGTATTTATTGGGCTTGCATTTGGTGTACCAATTCTCAAAAAAAGTAAGCGGACCAATGGGAAGTAAAAATCCACGCGCTTTATCGTTGCTTGTCCAACGTTGCAATTGCTTATAAAAATCTTGAAAAGTAAGCCAATTTTCATGCTCTTCTTTTGCCCACTGCTCCAGCAATTCCCAGTTTCGAATCAGGCTTTCATGCGTGATGTCTAAAACAGTTTCTGGGTTGAGACATTCATTCTCTGTATCAGAATTAGCAAAGGGTTTTAAAAAGGTGTTTCCTTGTAAACGAAAAATGCGAAGCACGCCGTCAACCTTCTCAACAGATATAGAAGAATCATTAACAATGTTGGTAATTTCCTGCAGGCTCATGCGGTTGCGCACTGCCCTTGATTCGTCAATTTTAGTTAAACACTGAAAAGCAGTTTTAATAATTAATTGCGCTTCCCCTTTTTCAATTTTTTCGCTGTGCTGTTCGTTGTAATATTCATGAGCAGTTTCGTACAACTCCTGGGCATGTGCATTCAGCACCGCATCTAAAGAAGGTTTTTTAAAAAAAAGTTTTTTGTTTTCAGCTACACTGGTAAACCATCCATCAAAAATTGCACGGTCGTTTTCAGGTAATTGCGATGGCGCCAAACCACCAACCATAGCCAAATGGAGCAAATCCATTTCGTATTGTCCTTTGTTGGTTTTGTTCCAAATACGATTGAGTGCATGTTGCAGTACAGGTAGCTGGTCGAACCCGTCTCCAATTTCGTTAATGAGTGTTTCAACTAAGCGATTGCTGATGCTATTTCCGCTCAGCAAAGCAGGTTCATTAATTACCTGATGAATTTCTTTTCGCTTTAAGCGGGGAACAAAAAACTGGCTGTAACCAATGTATTCAGGCAATCCACGAAAAGCGGCACATTGGCCAATGTAATCGCTGCGCATGGTGCACACAATGTAAATGGGCAAATCTTCGGCCAGCGCAATGCGTGCAGTTTCGAGCAAAAGATTCACCACCAATTGCGATTCATTGCTTGCTTGTCCGTTTTTGTAATTTTCGGGGTTGGTAAAAAATTCTTCAAATTGGTCAACCAGTACAAAGAGATTAGCTGCTTTACGTTTTAGTTTTTTCTTTTCAGATTCTTCAGCGTTTTTATAGTTATCTGAATTGGAATCCAAATAAAAATCTGATTTTTTGTAGAGATTAATGAGGGATGAAAAACCAAAATTTAGTTCTTGCTCCACTGTTTTTTCATCCAGGTTTAATTTGGATGCAAGGGCAGCGCTAAGGTTTTTAAGCGGAGTACGTTCAGGACGAAAATCAGCAATCAACCAATTATTGAACTTGGCTTTAAAAAAACCGGCGCGTGCATTGGGCAGCACTCCGGCATATACCAAAGAAGATTTTCCATCACCGGAAGCACCGGTAAGCATCACAAATTTTTTCTCTTCGAGCTGAGAAATAATTTTTTCGATGTGCTCTTCCCTGCCACGAAAAAAGATACTCTCCTCTTCGTTAAAAGGCCGCAGGCCGGGATATGGACAAATTTTTTCTTGCATTTTAATATTTTACTATCCAACTAAAGCCTTGTCAGTCTGAGCGTAGTCGAAACAGTATAAAGGCCTAACGCTCGGTCTTCGACTACGCTAAGCCTGACAGCGCTTTTTTTATTTATTTTGTTAGTTCCAATACTTTATCATACTGCACCTTAATCTCCAAAGGAATCAATTCCCCTGCAACAATTAGTGAAACAACTTTTGGAGCTTTAAAAGTTTTACCCATATTGGTATCCGGATCTTCATCGCCAATTAACAGAATCGGGGTATGCGAAGTTGCTCCCCCAATTTTTTTCCAAACTTGTTGTGCAAATGGCAGTGCCCAATCGGCAGTTTCTTTAAAATAGATTACAGCTAATTTACTTTTCGAAATTTGTTGTTTACATAGTTCGGAATAGTCCGTATCGCTGTCCTGTATAATGTTCATGTTTTCAACCGGTACAATATCGCTGAGCATATCAATTATTTCTTTGGCTTCGTTTTCATCGAGTTCGTTTGACACTAAAAAAATATCGGTTTGATTTAAGCCATAATCTTTTTCTTCTTTTATTTCGAGTTGTGAACGCAAATCATCAACCAATTGTATGGCTGAAGTTGCATTGGTGAAAATCATATTCTTTGCAATGTTATTACGCACTTCGGTAATAAAAGCTAGCTGCTCATTATCTAAATTAATGATATTGGTTGATGGAGGCAGCCAAACAAATAATTTAAAATTTGGATTTTGTTCCAGGTGTTTTTTTGCTTCCTCCAATTGAAATTTTGCTATTGAGCTACCATCCGCTAAAACAGGTGAGTGTTGAGGAAACAAAATATGTACGGAGCAATTAGCATCGGGAAGAAGCGAAATAAGAGCAGCGCTTGCAGCCGTGTCAAATTGGGCAAGGTCAGGAATTACCTTCATTCCGGCACTTTTTAAAACCTGTGCAAGCTCGGTACGAACAGCTAATTGTTCAGCCCCGCATTGCGAAAGAAAAATAGTTATGCCAGCCGCATCAGCCATAAAATTTCGAATTCAAAATTTCTTTTCAAGTATAAACAATTGGAGAGGAAATACAAAATGTAAAAGACTGTGCTTTGCTTGCTGAAATTGTTAATTGGATGGATTGGGTTTGTGGTTGAGGAAAATGAGATATTGGCTGCTTTAGCTTGTTGAATGAGGTTTACTAAAGCCGGATGCTTGTTAATGGCTTTCACTCAAGAATACAAGTTAGTGATGTGTGGACAGATCCAGTCGTAAAAAATTATTTAAAGAGACTTCCATCAGAATTTAACTTAAAATAAAATGTATGCAATGATTCAAGAAAAATACTATTTCCGAAAACAGATATCGTCCCGTCAGAATTTCTAAAGCAAGCTAATCCAGCATAATTTTTTAATTCATCATTATAAGAAAAAGTTTCCTGTTCAAAAGTGTTAATATTAACAACGGCACTAATAAATCTATTGCTTGCATTTAGGTTAGAAAGTTTTGTATTTCCGACAAGAAATAAATTGCCATTATTTAAAATACATGGTGAACCAACATAAATATAGGCGTCGGTCACTGCTAATTTTCCAAGTATGTATTTATTATAATCCAACTGATTATCAAGTTTACAAACAAACCAAGTTCTTTTATTTTGAATCCAAATATTTCCAGTCAATATTAAACTACCATCGTCCAAGGTTATAATCGAATTAATATCTTCAGTCTTTAATTTATTTGAACCAATAATTGATCCGTTATCTATTAAATTAAAAATTGCAGAAAATGATTTATAAAGTAATTTGTTTCCTGAAGCTCCGTACTTAATTATCCTAATAGAATCATTGTTATTTGCAATACTCTGTATAGAATAAAATATAGAATCCTTGTCCGAATATAACATGGAAGTACCTCCAAAGTCTCCAATAAAAGATTTATTCCAATTTAAAGTGCCTTGTGAGCTAATATTAAAAAGAAATAAACTCGGATTCACTGCAAGTGTGTTGATTGATAAAATATAATCACCATTGCTTAATTCGGTAATGCCAAAATCTGTAGGCTGATAATGGGGTAAATTAAAACTGAATTTTTTTTTCAAGATAGTTGCACCATTATTATCAAATTTGTTTAATTCAAAATGGTAATAATATTTATACTCACCACTTATTACCTTTATGCTATCAAACACAATTTCCCATAAGGAAGTATATTCAGTGGAAGAGGTGAATCCTATATTTAAATATTCGATAGAATACAAGGTATCTGCTTTTTTATTAAATGCATTTCTTTTTTCCCAGAGCAAATTCCCATTTAAATCAAATTTTGAAAATTTTCTAGCTAGATAATCAACTGCAATGAAGCCATTATCCTTTGTAATGAAGGGATAATCAGTGGAGAGATTAAATTTTTTCAAGTTAAAATCAACAGCTGGAGTCTCTTGATTTTTTTTGCACCCCACAGAAAGGAGTGTACAAAGAAATGCGATAAGAATAAAAAGCTGTTTCATTTTATTTTTGATTTTACTTTATAACTAAAAATATAAGCAAGCGATAAGGAAACGTCAATTCGACTCATGGAAACATCATTATCGATGTAGTAATAATTTAATAGTAATTCATCATTAATATAACGTTTTTCGGGATTTGTTAATTCAGTTATATCGTACAAATATTTTCCTTCCAAAGAAATCACAAATCGATCAATAGTTAAACTTGATCCTATTGCTCCACTAATACCAAAACGATTTTTATTTCGCATATCTTTTACATCGATATTGTTTCGGGTTATGTTTTTAGGTTCTATGTATTGATTTTGACGTTCAATGTAATCAAAATTCAATTCAACATTTGCTTGGGCTTGGCGCATTTTGCTGTAATAGCCACCTATTGCTAAATAAGGTCCCGAACCCGTGTGCTTTATTGTCTGATCCCCAAAAAGTTTAGTGTCATTTTTAAAAAGATATTTTTTTAATAAAAGCCCAAAATCATTGTTGTAAATAATTTCGGAATAATTAAGAGAAAAATTATCAGAACCATTTCTTTCAATAGTTCTACTGTATCCAATTTTGCAGTATGAATAATCTAAAATAAGTGCAAAATTATTCTCAAAATTACTTTGTAAGTAACCTGTATAGCAATAGCCCCTTTGCGCTTTATAAGGAGTAGTATAATCTGTTGAATCATATACAGCGTAATTCTTTTTAATAGAAAAGTGTGGAAAGCCTAATCCTGCTTTTACTCCTGCTGAAAATACAGGTCTAACCTTTATAGTTTTTGCGTATCGATAAAAATCTTCCTGATATATGCCTGTGGTAGGTTTATAATTAGGATTGTTTTTATAAAGGAGAGTGAGGGCTTTGTTTACCTCATGATAATCCTGCTTTTCAATATAAATTTGAGTTAGTAAAATCAAAACTTTTTCTTTATCCGACTTTGGTAATTGGGAAAAGGTTCTTGCTCCTTTTTCTTCGGTGTTTAAAAAATTAAGAGCAAAGTCATACGCTCCATTATCATAGGCATCTTGCGCCATCTGTAAATTGAAAAACTGACTGTATGCAATGCCAGAAAATAAATTAAATAGTAGTAAAAGTGGAATTGCTTTTTTCATACTTATTACTTTAAACTCGGACAAGTTTTTTGATAATCAATTTCATTTCCAATATATTTCACCCACTCATCCTGTGTCATGTTTCGAACTATTCTTGATGACAATGTTTTCGCAATTTCATCAGAAGAAAGCTCCCAAAAGTAAAACTGATTACTTTCCAAACCTGCTATTAATTGATGATCGTTTGCAAAAACAAAGCAACGAATTTTTGATCCTAGATTGCGCAACAAAATTGCTTTAGAGTTTTTTCGCTGTAAATCAAAAACACGAATTGTTTTATCAACAGATGAAGATGCAAGAAGAGTACCCGATGGGTTAAAAATTACATTTTCTACTCTTGAATGCTTCTCATCCATTGTTGTTACATTCTTGTTGTTCAGGTCTATTGAAAATATTTCTCCATTCGTGAAACTTCCTCCTAATAAGTTCTTTTGTTTCGAAAAAGCCATGCATACTGCAATGTCTTTTTTTTGCGCTGGATAAATATTTTTCACAATAGAATTAGCTGTCTCGGCAAAATTAATTTCACCGTTATTCAAACTCCAAAAGACCCTATCTCCATTTTCTGAAAGAACGATAGATTTAATTCTACGTGTCTGTTGAATTCCTGCTTGCTTTAGAATTTGATTATCATTTAACTTCCATAAATTTATTGTGGCGGTATCATTTACAATTGCCAAATGGGATCCTGAAGCACTGAACGATGCATACCGTAATAACTGATTGCCTGTGTAAAGTACTTGTTTTATTGGATGTTTAATATTTGCAATATCCCACACTATTATTGTATTGTCAGCATATCCACAAAGAATTTTCTTTGCATCAGAGCTTAATAATACAGATGTTATTATTCCTTCGTCCGGTAAATCTAAACTTCTTATTACGGAGCTTGTTTTTTCAGAAAATGCTAATATTCTAATGTTTCCCTCTTTGCCTGCTAGCGTAATTTCTGCATTTGTTGAATTAAATGCAATCGTTCGTGGTTCAAATCCCAAGCTTGTGCCGATATAAATTTTGTAACCTCGTCTAAAACTTTCTGCGTTTCTTAATCCTTCATAGATATAAGGATCTTGCACATTTTGATTATTCTGAACCATAAAGTTATAAGCTTGCAAAGCCACTAATTCTTGGAGACCATCAGTAAAATCGATCTCTGTAGACTTAAATGCCAAATTTTGCGCAAGCGATGTTAAAGTTAGCTGCCTCGCTTTTTGCTCAGCACTGATAGCTTTGTCTTTTGCATCATCCGCAATTTTTCTTTGTGCTTCTGCTTTTTGTTTTTCGTTTGTTGCAAGTAAAGTTTGTTGTTCGGCTTTTATTTTTTCTTGCTCGGCAATTGCTTTAGCGGCAAGGGCTTCGTGCTTTGCTTTTTCTGCAGCATCTTTTGCATGAAGTGCTTTGTTTTTTTCTTTTTCTGCAACACCACCCAATCTTTTAGCTTCCCTTTGCCTACCTTCTGCTATTTTCTTGTTGAGCAACGCAACTTCACTGCTTTTTTCAGCTTCTTTTGTTTTCTGTATTGCCAATTTTTCTTGTGTAAGTGCATTGTTTCTTTCAACCAATGACCACATCGTAAATAATCCCAAAACAACAAAAGCAGCAGAAACAGCATAAATCAAAACTCTTCTCTTCCTCTTAATTGCATTTCTACTCTGAGCAATAAATTTATTAAGTGCTTCAATTTTATTACCTGCAGAAATTAATTTTTCACTGCTTTCAATTCTTGAATCATCATATTTAAGCAACCAATATTTACTAGGCAGAATGCGCATTTGCCACTCTTCAAAATAAGAAAGTGGTCCCTGCGCCAACAAAAAATTAGCTGATTCCTGATTGTTTAACCAACGATTTAATTGTTTTTCTATTTCCAGCCAAACTGTATAATTTTCATTCTCATCCTGTGCCCAATCATTTAATACTGTCCAATTTCGAATTAAACTTTCATGCGTAATATCTAAAACAGTTTCGGGTTGGAGGTTTTGTGTTTCAGGCTTATCCGCTTCAACAAAAGGCTGCAAAAAAGTATTTCCTTGTTCACGGAAAATTTGAAGCACTGCATTTACATCGTTTACAGTTATTTTGTCATCATTGATGATGTTTGTAATTTCAGTAAGGGTGGTTCGTCGGCGCACAGCACGTCCGCTATCAATTGCCGTTAAACACTGAAATGAAATTTTTAGGATGTGCTCTATTTTTTCTTTGCTGAGATTTTTTCCGGTGAGCGCACTGTATTGCTCCGGCAAAAATTCCATCAACTCATTGGCATGCGCATTCAACACATTGTTGAGCGATGGCTTAGCCAAAAGTACCTTTTTATACTCGGGTAATTTGTTAAACCATACTTCAAATGCTATTCTTTCTTCAGCTGGAAGCGTAGTAGGTGCAATTCCGCCAACCATAGCCAAATGAATTTTTTCTAGTTGCACATTCCCATTATCAGCCAGTTTCCAAATGCTGTTGAGTGCATGTTGTAAAATGGGCAACTGATCAAATCCCTCTCCGGCAGCATTTAATAAAGTCTGCACTAAACTCTTGTTTATTTTGCAACCGCTCAATGCAGCAGGGCCTTCAATTACTTGCTCGAGCTCTTGTCGCTTTAAGCGAGGAACAAAAAATTGAGAGTAACCAATTGCTTCAGGCAAACCACGAAAGGCGGCGCATTGCCCTATGTAATCACTGCGCATGGTGCACACCACATAAACCGGAAGGCTTTGAGCCAGCGCAATTTTGTAGCTTTCTAAAAGTACATTAACTGTTTTCTGACTTTCGTTGGAAGGTGTTCCGTTGAGGTAGTTTTCAGCATTGGTAAAAAACTCCTCAAATTGGTCAACTAAAATTAGCAGGTTTGCAGCTTTGCGTTTCTGGTTTTTCTTTTCCTCTGAATTAGCTTGTTTCGAAACATCGCCTGATTCATCAAAATAAAAAGGAGAAGCTTTATATATATCAATTAAAGCAGAAAATCCATAGCCCAATTCCTTTTCCACTTTTACTTTATCCGGTAACTGCAGCTGCTTGCAAAGAGCTTCGGTTAAATTTGAAAGTGGTTTGCGCTCAGGGCGAAAATTAACAACCAGCCAATTGTCAAACTCCGCATTAAAAAAACCTGCTTTTGCATAAGGTATAACGCCGGCAAACATCAAGGAAGATTTACCATCTCCACTGGCACCATTAATCATCAAAAATTTGTTTTCACCCAAGCGCTTCACAATCCGCTGCACCTGCTCTTCACGCCCCTTAAAGAAGATACTCTCCTCTTCATTAAAAGGCCGCAAACCGGGATATGGGCAAATTTTTTCTTGCATTTTTTACAAACTATTCAAAGCGCTTATTTTTATGCATTCGTTTCCACAATTTTGTCAAACTGTACCTTTATTTCAAGCGGAATTAATTCGCCTTGCACAATTAAACTAATTACTTGAGGGGCTTTAAATTTTTTTTCTTTGTTGGTTTCCGGATTTTGGTCACCAATAACCAGAATTGGAGTTTGCGTTGCAGCACCGCCTATATTTTTCCATACTTGTTGTGCAAAAGGAATAGCCCATTCGGCCGATTCTTTAAAATAAACAACTGCTAAACGACTCAATGGAATTTGTTGGCTGGTAATTTCAGCAAAGTCTTTTTCTTCTTTAGCTGATACAGTTAATTTTTCAATTTTGGTTACATCGCTCAACATGTCCATTATTTCATCCGCTGAGCCATCATCAATAATGTTGTTAATTAAAAATATGTCAATTTTATTGAGTTGTAAAAAGGGTTTGTCTACCACATATAACATAGAGCGAATATCGTCAGCCAGCTGAATTACTGAAGGTGTTGTGGTGTAAGTCATGTTGGCAGCAACATTGTTTTGTACGTCGTTTATAAATTCATTTTGTTTTTCATCACTACTTTCCTGTCCTGAAGTATTTGGATGCCAAACAAAAAGTTTATAATTAGGTTTTTCAGAAGTTAATTCTAGGGCTTTTTTGTATTCATATTCAGGTCTGCTAATGTTGTTCTCGGTAGTTAATTTTTCGCCGAGGCTACTACCAACAAGATGTATACTACAGGTTGAATTTAAAAGACTATTCTTCACCAGCAATTTATATTCGTGTTCATCCTTTGGCATACTTCCAATAGGAATTACTTTAAAGCCGGCTTTAAAAAGCGTAAACATCAAGTCTTCCCGAAACTGCTCTAAATCAGGAGTTGAATAGGAAAGATAAATTGATTTTTCACTCATACCATAAATTTAAATCAAGTATAATCAATTTTAAGAAATCAACAAAAAGAAAGCGGATTGTAAGGTTATATTATTGCCGGAACTTAATTTTTGTAAAAAATTATTTTTGTAAAACAATTCTGAAAGTAGTCCCCTTTTCGATTTCCGAATTTTTTACAAAAATTTTTCCGTTGTGGTAATTTTCGATAATACGTTTTGTAAGTGAAAGTCCTAAACCCCAACCTCTGCGTTTAGTGGTAAAACCTGGTTCAAAAATGGTTTTGTATTGCGATTTGGGAATTCCTTTTCCGGTATCACTTATATCGATATAGGCAAATTGTGTTTGATCGCTAACGCTAATGTTTATAGTACCTTGGCCTTCCATGGCATCTACAGCATTGCGTAAAATGTTTTCAATCACCCATTCAAAAAGTGCTACACTTATAGGTGCATAAATTTCGTTGGAGCCCGATAAAGTAAAAGTGACTTTTTTGGAAGTACGGGTTTGCATGTAATTCATACCATCCTGCAACACATTCAATAAATTCTCTTTTTTCAAAACAGGCTGAGATCCAATTTTTGAAAAGCGTTCGGTAATGGTTTCTAAGCGATGTACATCTTTTTCAATTTCACTACTTTCATCTTTTAACCCCCTGGCTTTTAATAATTCAATCCAAGCAATTAACGACGAAAGCGGAGTTCCAAGCTGATGAGCAGTTTCTTTAGCCATTCCCACCCAAACCTGATTTTGTTCTGATTTGCGTGCTGTGCTAAATAATGTATAAGCAATTATCATAAATAAGCCAATGATTCCAAATTGTATAAATGGATAGTATTTCAATTGAGTAAGTAAAAAGGAATCCTTATAAAATATATAATTCTTTTCACCATTCCCCAACTCTACAGCTATTGGAGTATTAGCGGCAGCCATAGAGGTAATTAGTTTTTTTACAAGTTCAGGCGATACAATTTGGGTAGTATCAATGTTCCCATAATAAATTATTTGTTGTTGACTTTGATCGGTGTAAAGCACAGGAACCGATGCCGAATTAATTACTACTTCCGAAATAAAGGATTTGATTAAATCGTCGAGAACAACTTTTAATTCTGAAAAAAGTTTGGAGTCTTTGTAATAGAGGTAATTTTTTTTGTCGCCCGATAGTTTTATTTCAATAGGAGGCTGTAATGCACTCATCAACTTTATTTGTTCGCGCAAATAACTGCTGTCTGAAGCTTGCGCAGAATCAAGGTTACGTGACGAAATAACCTTATTGTTTTCATCAGTAAGTATTACAGGAACAGATTCATTGTTTTTAATTACTTCAAAAATGAAGCTCAAATCGCCTAAATCTAAATTTGGATTTGCAAGCTTTTTACTTCCTTCTGCCCATAGTTCTACTTTTTTTCGCTCTTCATTTTTAAGTCGATCAAATAAGCTATTGGTGTATTTTACAAGGTTGGCTTTTTTTTGAATAGCCTCGGCCCAAAGTTTCACTTTTGTACGCTCTTCTAAGGCAATTTTGTTAGCTAGTATATTAGTATACCACAATGATACCACTACTATAAGCAGGGCAACAGCAACTAACCATATTTTCCAATTCTGTTTTTTTTGGTAAATACTCATACAAAAATTAGGTTCAGCGTTTCACAAGTCATAAGTCAATTCACAACGCAGAGCGTTCACTAAAGTACTTCTTTGCTTGATATTTTACAAAAAACCTGAAAAATATCAATCTTGTTAGTAAAAGTTGTTCGTGCTTTTTTTACTGTTTTTTAGCAATAGTTAGCGAATTTATGGTTGATTAAAGTTTAAAAGTGAATCATAAAAGAATAGCTTTGCAATTCTGTTAATTAAAATTTTTCAATCGTAAACTCAATAAACTTTAAACCAATGATACCAAAAAGTGCAAAAGCTGTTACAGTCAAATTTTTGCTGTTTGCAGTGCTATTTACAATCAGTATTTCTGTCAATGCACAACCCAAATTGATCGAAAAAATTAGCAAAATCGGAAGCGAGGTTGTTATTCCTTACGAAAAATATACCCTTCCTAATGGATTAACAATTGTAATTCATGAGGATCATTCCGACCCAGCTGTGTATGTGGACGTAACTTATCATGTGGGTTCAGCTCGAGAGGAAATCGGACGATCGGGTTTTGCACATTTTTTTGAACACATGATGTTTCAAGGTTCCGACCACGTTGGTGACGACCAACATTTTAAAATTGTTTCGGAAGCAGGAGGAAATTTAAATGGTACTACCAATAGCGACCGCACCAATTATTTTGAAACCATGCCAAGCAACCAACTTGAAGTAGCCTTATGGTTAGAAGCAGATAGAATGGGCTTTTTGCTAGATGCTGTTACACAAAAGAAATTTGAAATTCAACGTTCAACGGTAAAAAACGAACGCGGTCAAAACTATGATAATAGACCTTACGGATTGGTAAATGAAAAAACCTATCAAGCAATGTATCCATATGGACATCCTTATTCATGGTCGACGATTGGTTATTTGGTTGATTTGGACCGCGTAGATGTTTCTGACTTGAAAGCATTTTTTCTGCGCTGGTATGGACCTAATAATGCAACCTTAACCGTTGCCGGTGATGTAAATCCGGCAGAGGTATTGAAGTTGGCCGAAAAATATTTTGGAACAATTCCTCAATGCCCGGCTGTTAAAAACATGGTGCCGGTGCCAGTAAAACTTGACAAGGATCGTTACATTTCTTATGAAGACAATATTAAATTTCCATTGTTGCAATTAGCTTTCCCAACTGTTGAAGCGCGACATGCAGATGAGGCTGCTTTAGATATTTTGGCTGAAGTTTTAGGTCAAAGCAAAACTTCAGTTATTTATCAAAACCTTGTAAAGTCTCAAAAATCGGTGCAAGCATTGGCTGAGCATGGATGCCGTGAATTAGGCGGAAGTTTTGAAATTAGTGCTATTGCTTCACCCGGTACTACTCCAGCAGAGTTGGAAAAAATAATTCGCTCGTCGATGGACGAATTTGAAAAAAAGGGTATTACCGATGAGGATTTAAAACGTTATAAGGCAAGCTATGAAGCAAATACAATTAATTCCTTAAATAGTGTTCGCGGTAAAGGAGCACAATTAGCATTTTATCAAACCTTTACAGGAAACCCGAATTACATACAAACGGATATGAGCCGTTATATGAAGGTTAGTAAAGAAGATGTAATGCGTGTTTATCGTCAATACATAAAAGGGAAACCGGCAGTTATTCTTACTGTTTATGGAAAAGGGAAATCGGAATTAAAAGCGCATGAAGATAATTTTACTCCACCGGTAATAAACCCGAATGATGCTGACCATGCTGAATACAAAGGGCTAGTTTATAAAAAAGCGGTTGATACGTTTGACAGAAGTAAAAAGCCCAATGCTGGTGCGAACCCTGTTGTGAAGGTTCCAGCTCTTTGGGAAGAGAAATTTGCAAACGGATTAAAAATAATTGGTACTCAAAACGATGAAATTCCTTCAGTTACTTTGCAACTTACGATTGAAGCAGGACATAGATTAGAGGATAAATCAAAGGCCGGAGTAGCTCAATTGCTTGGAGACATTATGCAAGAATCAACCGAAAAATATACTGCCGAGCAAATGGAAGATGCATTGGCAAAGTTGGGAAGTAGTATATCACTTTCATCTGGAGCATCAGAAATTACGGTAACAATTTCTTCACTTACCAGAAACTTGGATGCTACACTTAAGTTAGCCGAGGAAATCCTTTTTCATCCTAAGTTTGATAAGGAAGATTTTGAGCTGGTGAAATCTCAAAAACTTCAAGCAATTTCTAACCAGGTTACTCAACCGGTAGTGGTTGCCAATAACGTATTTAATAAGCTACTTTATGGCGATAATAGTATCATGTCGATCCCTGCCGGAGGTACTACTGCTACTGTAAGTTCTATTACTTTAGAAGATTTGAAATCATACTATAACAAGAATATTTCTCCCAATATATCAAACTTGGTAGTTGTTGGAGATATCAATAAAGCGGATGTTTTGACAAAGTTGAGTTTTTTGAAAAACTGGAAATCTACCAATGTTAGTTTGCCTAAGGAAGATGCTATTCCGGCAATTGACAAAACGAAAATTTACCTCATTAATAAAGACAAAGCAGCACAAAGTGAAATTCGAATTGGATACATGTCGATGCCATTTGATGCCACAGGTGAGTATTATAAATCAACGCTTATGAACTTTACCTTAGGAGGCGCTTTCAACAGCCGAATAAACATGAATTTGCGTGAAGATAAAGGGTATACGTATGGAGCTCGCTCAAATTTTAACGGCTCAAAATACGCAGGTCCTTTTGTTGCTGCAGCTGGTGTTCGAGCAAATGCAACCGATAGTGCCATGGTTGAATTTATTAAGGAAATAAATAATTATTCAGGTTCAGGAATTTCAGAAGAAGAACTAAAGTTTACTAAAAGTTCAATTGGTTTATCAGAAGCATTGAAATATGAAACACCTGCTCAAAAGGCAGTATTTTTAAAACGAATTTCTGATTTTAATCTTAGTCCGGATTATACCGACAAGCAAAATCAAATCTTAAATTCAATTACTAAAGCTGAAATTGATCAACTGGCCAAACAAAAATTGCCACTTGAAAAAATGGTGATAACGGTAGTAGGGGATAAGAAATTAATTTATGAAGGCTTATCGAAACTGGGATATGAAATTATAGAAATGGATGCCGATGGTAAGGTGTTGTACGATAAAAATAATCAACCACTTTATCCTACTGATAAAAAATAAAAAAAAGGCCGGAATTAATTCCGGCCTTTTTTATGCGTATTACTTCCCACAATTGCAACCTCCTGAGAAAAGCACTACTGTATTGGGAAGTTGTTTTTTAATACGTTCTTGAGCCGGTTCGTTGATATTAATGACTCGTAAATCTACTTTTTTAAGCTGTTGTAGTTGGCTTATACTTTCAGGAAATTGATCAATTTCATTACTCCACAAATCAAGAACCGTTAAGCTGCTAAGATTTCCAATTTCTTTTGGTAGGGTTTCAATTTCATTTTGGTTGAGCACTAAAATCTTTAGTTTTTTTAAATAGCCCAAAGTATACGGAACTGACCGTAATTTATTTTTTGAAGCATTTAAATACTCCAAGTTTTCAAGCTTTCCAATACTTGCTGGTAATTCTTTCAGTTTGTTTTTAGATATATCCAACCATCTCAAATTTGAAAAAACAACTAAAGTATCTGGCAAGTTATGATGAGGTAATTTATGCAATTTCAATTTGTATACTTCAGAGGGATGCAGCAATGCTTCTTCAAGAGAAGTAAAAATGCGAGAAGTATCAGGTTCTGGCTGTGCTATTAGATGATTTAGCATGAAAAACATACATAGTAAAAGAAAATATTTTTTCATTTCCTGAAAATGTCAATCAAACTTAATTGTATAAAATATAATCCGGAAACAGGATTACGATTAGTTTAATTTAGTATGGAGAATAATTACCAATCACCACCGGCACCGCCACCTCCAAAACCACCGCCACCAAATCCACCAAATCCACCACTGCCACCTCCGCCAAAACCTCCAAATCCACTGTTTCCTCCGCCTCTCATCATATTACTTAAAATATGTCCTGCTACATAGGTTGACATATGACCACCACCACCACCTCTTCCTCCGAAAAGTCGAATTAAAATAAAGACTATTATTAGGACGATTATAAGTGTAAATATGGGATTGCGTTTCGTTTTTTTACCGGGAATTTGGTCTGCTTTAAACTTCCCTGTTAAGTAGCCCATTAATTGGCTCGTACCAGCATCTAAACCTGTGTAAAATGCTCCTGATTTAAAATTGGGATTAATTACATTATCTACAATTTGGTTGCAGATAGCATCAGGTAAATATTCTTCAACACCGTAGCCGGTTGCAATGAATGTTTTTCTTTCTTGCTTCGCAACAACAATGAGTACACCATTGTTGATTCCTTTTTGCCCAATTCCCCATTTTTTTCCAAGCTGAAAGGAAAAATCTGCAATATCATACCCATCTAAACTTGCAACAGTAACTATCGTAATTTGAGTACTGGTACTGTCATTAAACGAGACTAACTTTTGTTCCAGTTGCTGTACCTCCTGTGAATTCAAGAGAGTAGCAAAATCATTTACTAAACGAGGGGGTGTAGGTGCATCCGGAATTGCGGCGAATAGATTACCATGTATGCAACAAAGAAGTATTGATAAAAGTAGGCAGTAAATTTTCTTACACATGTTATTTTCCGTAAGAAACATCATTACTTAATTCGTTGGTATCGTTTTTTTGAAAAGGAAAATGATGCCGTAATTGTTCTCCAGCACTTTCAATTCCTTTCATTGCACCGGCAAAGAAATTTCCATTTCGAAATTCTGATTGCATAATTTCTTTGGTTTGATTCCAAAAATTTTGACCTACCAGTTCATTGATTCCAGCATCTCCGAGTATGGCAAATTTGCGCGACTTTATAGCTATGTAAATCAGAACACCGTTTTTTTGAGCAGTATCTTGAAGGTTGAGTAAAGCAAATAATTTTTTTGCTCTCCACATTGCACTGAACCAACAGCGCGATTCAACATGAAGTTTTATTTCACCTGAAGTCTGCAATTCAGCTTTCGCGATTGCTTGAACAATAAGTTGTTCTTCTTCCGGCGAAAAAAAGGTATTCATTGTGTATGAAACAAGTTGAATCTAAATTTAATTCTAAAAATTAGAACTTTACATCTGGAGCTTTATCAGCACCTGCTTGTGCTTGAAAGTAACCTTTTACTTGAAAGCCATACATTCCGGCTAGTAAGTTATTTGGAAATTTGCGCACATAGGTATTGTAATTTTGTACAATTTCATTAAAGTCGCGTCGAGCAACTCCAATACGGTTTTCCATACCTTCGTATTGTGCCTGAAAATCGCTGAAGTTTTGTGTGGCTTTTAATTGTGGATATTGTTCGGCTACTACTAATAAACGCGACAAAGAAGAGGACAATCCATCTTGTGCTTTTTGAAATTCAGCAACTTTTTCGGGTGTAAGATTGCTTGGGTCAATTTTTACACTGGTTGCTTCAGCTCTAGCTTGAATTACTGCTTCTAAAGTAGATTTTTCAAAATTGGCAGCACCTTTTACTGTTTCAACTAGCACTTTTGTTTTGTCTGCTCTTAATTGATAAGCATTTTCAACCTGTGCCCATGCTCCGTTAATTGGTTCGTTCATACCAACCAAAGTATTGTATGTACCGGCAAAGAAGCGGTAAATAATAAATACTACAACTACTATAACTCCGATAATAATCCAACTTTTTTTCATGATTGTTTTGCTAAAATTTGTGTTTTTAAACTATGAATTGGGTACAAAAATAGCAAAAAACACTAGTCCTTTTTGATAATTCGCATTTGAATCAAAGCCAAAAGTTCTCCAGCCTTTTGAGTACCTAGTATATATTTTAAGCCTTCCTTGTCTGTTAACTCCAAGGCTTCGGTTCCGAATGTATAAAATTTAATTTTGCCTTTACGGTGAAGATTGTATTCAGGAACATTGAAATAGTAAGAACTGTAGGCGATTTTCTTTGCGTCTACCAGACTGTCGAAATCAATTTTTACTTTTCTGGAAGACCAAATTCCATCCAGTGTGATGCTCTTTTCAGTAACTATAGTTTTGATGTGCAACACAAAGAACAATCCTATGGATAAGATGAGAATAATCATACCAAGCAAAAAAAACAATGCACCCGAATTAGGGATATCTTGAACCGGATACGATCCAATTCGGAGTCCCGATACATCTACCGGTTTAGGGTTTTCGCTCCAATAATATGCTATAAAGCAAAACAAAGCCAGCACACCTCTTCGTAAAAAGGAATACTTGTTATAACCCAAGTATTGTTTTTCAATGAATAAATTTTTTTCCTCCATGTTAGGCTTGATGAAATGCGACTTCGATAATTTTTTGGGTTGTGGAATTTACTTTAAAGCGATTGTCTAATCGATGGTTCACAATCCATACTATTTTAGTTCCGGAACAAAGCAGCCAAATTTTCTCTTTCTCAAAAATAGAAAGTTTGGAATCAATAAAAAAATCACTCAACTTTTTACTCCCTTTCATACCAAGCGGGTAGAATTTATCCCCGATTTTCCATTTGCGAAGTACTAATGGAAAATCGATAGTTTCTAAATCTATTTGCGCAATTGATTTATCGCTTTTAAGGGTAAATTTAGAGTTGTTTTGAACAGTTTTAATGCTAAGCCGAATGGGCTGCTCCAATACCTTGTCGTGTTTGTTTATTTGATATTGTTCGGCTTGTGCTTTAGTTTCAATTTTTGATACAATAAGCGCTGCTCGGTCAATTAATAGCCGATGCGATGCAGAATAAAAGATTTTACCTGTTTTGCCCTTTATAGCCTCACTAATTTCAGTACAAACTGCTGCGGTAAAATCGTAACATTTTAAGAATTCATAGAGGTAAGTTGGCAAAGGATTCAACTTTTTTAAGTTGACAAGGGAAAAGCGAATGTCGGTTTTTGTAAGTTGTTGCAAGGTGTTTTGCTTCTCTTGAATCAATTGCCGATAGAGTAGTTCGGACTGATTAATATTTTGAGAGCTTGCATAAAATTGCTGTTCATATTCAGGATTAATTTTCGCTAATTGAGGCAATACCCAATGTCTAAGTTGGTTCCGAACATAATCTGTAGAAGCATTGCTTTTGTCTTCACGGAAAGTAATTTTATTTGCCGTGGCAAATTCTTCCAGTTCGCTGCGTGTTGAAAAAAGTAATGGACGAATCAGTTTGTTCTTTTTTGGATAAATACCGTGCAACCCTGAAATTCCGGTTCCTCTAAGTAAGTTAATCAACATAGTTTCGGTTACATCTGTTTTATGATGTGCTGTTGAGATATAATTAGCAGAAATTTTTTTGCGGAGTTTTTCAAACCACTCATAGCGTAAATTTCGAGCAGCCATTTGAATGGAAACCTGGTTTTTATTGGCGTATTTTTTTGTCTCGAATTTAGTCGAGTAAAAAGGGATAGAATTTTTTTCACAAAACAGTTTCACAAATCGTTCATCGGCATCGGATTCTTTTCCACGAAGCTTAAAATTGCAATGTGCAACTGCAATCTTTGCCTTCTTAGCAATAAACAAATGAAGCATTACCATTGAGTCAAGTCCACCACTTACAGCTAATAAAATTTTATCGCCTGGTTCATAGAGTTTATGTTCAGCAACAAATTTCTCAAAGTGTTTTTGCATGGTGTTTCAATTAAATTTTTTGTTTCTTCTCAATTACTTGAAACATTGCTGCCGCTTTTACAAAGCACTCGTCATATTCGTTCTGAGCAACAGAATTAGCAGTAATAGCACTTCCAACCATAAAGGAACTTGTATTTGTTTTACTATTGTGTAAGATACTTCTTATTACCACATTAAAATCAAAATCTCTTTCCGGTGAAATATACCCAACTGCTCCGGAGTATACTCCTCGTTTACTTGTTTCAAATAGTTCTATAAGTTGCATTGCTTTAATTTTGGGCGCTCCAGTCATGCTGCCCATAGGAAATGCGTTTTTTAGGGCATCAATAAAATGAATTTCGGGAGAAAGTTCGCAGCTAACAGTCGAAATTAATTGATGCACTTGTTGAAATGTATAAACCCCAAACAATTCTTCAACTTTCACACTGCCTTTGCTCGCACTTCGCGATAAATCATTTCTAACTAAATCAACAATCATTACATTTTCACTTCGTTCTTTTGCATCGTTAAAAAGTTCATTTTTAAGTTTACTATTTTCAGCTTCCGAATTTCCTTTTTTGCGTGTGCCTTTAATTGGTTGGGAAATCAGTTTTGATCCTACTTTTTTTAAAAATCTTTCGGGACTAGCGCAACACAAATGCACAAAATTGGATTGATAATAACACGACATCGGAGTTTGCGAAATACGGTTCAATTGCTCATAAAGAAAATGAGGTTGTAGTGTATGCTTATGTGCAACAAACTCAATACAGTAATTTAATTCATAAATATCGCCTTGTTGAATATGTTTTTTTATTGCAGCAATAGTTGAAAAATAATTTTCTTTACTCACTTGAGCTTGTATATCTGCAGTGTTATATGTTACCTTATCATTTAATACTTCGCAAGAAATAATTTCTTTAATGATTTTTTGCAGCTGACTTTCTGAATAATTATCTTCAAAAAAGCAAACCTCCAAACGATTTTCTTTAAGTATAAATACCAGCCGAGGCTGAAAGAAATGTAAATCGGGAAATTCAAGATTGTCTTGGTTTTTGGAAGAAAGTAATTTTTCAACCTCGTTTTTTAAATCGTACGATAAATAGCCAAAACACCAGTCATTAATACTTTCAATGTAGTTTTTAAGTTGCGTGAAAGCACCTTCAGAATTGCATTTTATTTCGCAAATAGCATCAACACCAACTAATAAATCGTAAGTGTTGTAATTCATGCTTGAACTGTTTTCAGAAGCTTGGGAATTGCTATTCAAATAAGCAATCGTTGAAAATTGAGAAGCCCATTGCAATAGTTGCGACTTAAATTGCTGGGGAGAAATCAAATTAAAAAATAGTGATTTTCGCATGTTATGATTCTTTGCGAAGGTATAAAATTGTATCACCATTAAGCGCAAGAAACAACGAAAAGATTCACATGCATTACAAACCAAAAATTGAGATTATATTTGAAAAAAAAATTTATGCGCAGGGTTTTTCTTCTTTTAGGCAGCAATATGGGAAAGCGGGATGAAGTATTGTTTCATGCCTTACGTAAAATCGATCGGCAAGTTGGAAAAGTTGTTTTGCAATCGGCTATTTATGAAACAGCTGCTTGGGGATTTGAGGAGCAAAACTCATTTTACAATTGTGTACTTTGTATTCATACTGAAAAATCACCCGAAGAAGTTTTGAACCAAGTGCTTTCAATTGAGCAACAAATAGGAAGAGTTAGGAATGAAACAAAATGGAAGGAGCGACTAATTGATATCGATATTTTGTTTTACGAGGATACAGTGGTGGAGCAGGAAAACTTGTTGATTCCACATCCCTATTTACACCATAGAAAATTTACATTGATTCCGTTACAAGAAATTGCTCCTGAACTGCAGCACCCTGTTTTGAAAAAAAGTGTTGAGCAACTGTTAATCGAATGTGAGGATACGTTGGAGGTAAAAAAAGTTTATGAAGCAAGCCAATTTTTTCATAGTTTGCAATCTTAAAATACAGCGGTAAATGTTAGCGTTAGAAAATTGGTTTAAATTTATTGAAGGTTTATATGCGCTATGATTTTATCGCAATAGAAGGGAATATTGGAGCTGGCAAAACCTCGCTGTCTACGCTTATCGCTGAACAGTATGGGGCAAAATTGATTCTAGAGCAATTTGAAGATAATTTGTTTTTGTCTAAATTTTATGAAAATCCTGATAAATATGCATTTACGGTTGAGCTTTCTTTTTTAGCCGAACGATACCAACAGCTGACCAATCATTTGAGTAATCGTGATTTATTTGCAAGCTTTACGATTTCCGATTATTTTTTCAACAAGTGTTTAATTTTTGCAAAAGCAAATTTGAAGGAGGATGAGTTTGGTTTGTACAATAAATTATTCTCAATAATACATGCACAGCTTCCCAAGCCAGATTTACTAGTTTATCTTTACCTAGATATTGACCGTTTAAAGTTTAATATCAAGAAACGTGGAAGGGAATTTGAGCAAAACATTGCCCCTCAATACCTTGAAAAGGTGCAGCAAAATTACTTCGATTATATCCGACAGCAGCAACAACAACGCACCTTAATTATTGATGTGAATAACATTGATTTTGTTGCGAATAACCAACATTATCAACAAATTTTAGAAGCTATAAAAGATGAATACCCAATTGGAATTAATCGGTTAATTTTATAAAACCCTTTGTTTCAGGCTTAATTTGCAAATTATCAACAAATCGATAATCTGTTCGGGAACGAATCCTTCCCGTTCACTCACAGATTATTCCCGTTCATTCGTCTTGCAAAAAAAGTTTTTCATATTATAAATATATAATTTACTTTCGCAGCAGATTTGATACTTACTAAAACTTAAAAATCTAATTAATTCACTCTCAAATGAAAAAAAATCTACTCAAAGGATTTTCAGTGGTTGCAGCAGCATCTGTAGTTCTTGTAGGATGTAAAAGTACCGATTGGTCAAAGGTAACTTACACGGTTACGCCAAGCCCAATGGAAATGCATGGCGATAGCGTTGCAATTACTGTTAAAGGTCACATTCCGGAAAAGGCATATGGCCCCAAAAACACTGTTGTTTTAATGCCTAGTATTAAATGGAACGGTGGCGAAAAAGCACTTAAAACCATTACGTTTGACGGTGAGAAAGTGAAAGAGGGAACAGGAGTAAAGGTTGTTCGCGACAAAGGATATGATTTTACTGTGGTTGATAAAGTTGCCTATGAAGAAGGAATGAAAGTTTCGGAATTAGGTGGAAAAGCAGTGATTTCTAAGAAAAGTAAATCAAAAGATTTCCCACTACCTAAAATGGCAGATGGTACTATTATTACCTCAAGACTTGTAATGAGTGACGAGCGTCCAATAATGGCAAAAGATAATTTTCAAAAGGTAGTTCCGGTTTCCAAAGAAGCAGATATTAATTTTGCAATGAGCCAAGCAGATATTCGTGCTGCAGAATTAAAGCAAGAAGACATGACTGCTGTGGACGATTTCTTTAAAAACGGAATGGCAAAAGGATTTGAATTTAAAGGAATTGCAATTTCTGCCTATGCTTCACCTGACGGAGAGCAAGATAAAAATGCAAATCTTGCAAGTGATCGTGCTGATGCTACTGCTAAGTTTTTTATGACTCAAATGAAGAAGAAGAAGTCGACTTTTGGCTTGGATGATACTTTCTATAGTAAATCATCTACTCCAGAAGATTGGGCAGGTTTTCAATCTTTGATGCAAGCTTCGAATGTGCCTGATAAAGACATGATTTTACGCATATTATCTACTTACTCTGACTTAGACAAGAGAGAAACAGAAATTAAAAACATCTCTAAAGCTTATACTGAAATTGCAGATGAAATTCTTCCAAAATTGCGTAAATCAAAAATTACTGTGAACGCAAATAAGTTGGGAAGAACAGATGAAGTGTTGACACAAATGTCTGCTACTACACCTGATTCTTTATCTATTGAAGAGTTGTTGTACGCCGCAACCTTATCCAATGATTTAACTGCTAAATTAACAATCTTTACTCATGCAGCTCGTTTATATCCAGGCGATTGGAGAGGACATAATAACATGGGATATGTATATGTATTACAAAATAAAATGGCCGATGCTGAGGCAGCATTTAATAAAGCTGCTGCTGCTTCTGCCAACAATCCGGTAGTTGAAAATAATTTGGGTATTGTGTCTATCAAGAAAGGCGATAGAGCCGGTGCAGCAACTCATTATTCAGCAGCATCTGGAGCTGGTCCAGAGGCTAGCTACAACATGGGAGCTATCAATATCATGAATGGAAAATATTCACAAGCAGTTAGTAATTATGCTAGCGAAACTACATTTAACGCTGCTTTGGCTAAATTATTAAACTTAGATGTTGCCGGTGCACTTTCAACTGTAGAAGCAAGTAAAGATAATAACTCTGCAATGGGTTACTACTTAAAAGCAGTGATACAAGCACGTAAAAACGATGCATCTGCAACAGTGAATAACCTTAAAAGTGCATTCGAGAAAGATGCTACACTTAAGGCAAAAGCTGCTGAAGACCGAGAATTTTTAAAATTCAAAGACAATGCAGACTTTAAAGCTGCGGTTAACTAAGTAACATAACGATTTCAAAAAGCCCTGTTAGCATATTGCAAACAGGGCTTTTTTATTAACAATTTATTGAGGATATCAAACAATACATTCAACAACTTTACTCCTAAAATTAATTAGTTTTGTAGAAAACACTTCTTAAATGAAATTAGTAGTATGCAAATGGTGTAAGACATTACTTGTTTTTGCACTTGTTTTGAATGGTTTAACTGTAATTGCCCAAACAGATACAGTTGAAAAGAAGCAACGTAAAGTTGATTCTTTAATGCTAAATAATCCAAAGTATTACCTCATGCTTGATGGAATGGTTTACCAATCTGCAGTAAGTGAAAATGGTAAGCAAAAAGTACTGGATTCAGTAATGATTCGTGTATTAAATGAAACAGATTTTACCATGGATAAGCGATTTACCAAGAAGGGGAGATGTGCTATTAAATTACCATTGGGCAAAAAGTATACTATTGAGTTTTCTAAGAAGGGTTATGTTTCTAAAATTATAGGTGTAAATACTATAGTACCACGTTACGATACCTTCGTAAGTGTGTTTCCTTTTGATATTGACTTATTTCGTGAAGAGCCGGAATTAGATGTAGCTGTTTTGAGCGAACCCATTGCTAAGATTACCTTCAATAATTTTAATAAGACCTTTGATTACGACTACAACTATACTGTAAAGGTGAATAATAACATTAAAAAGTTGTATGCCGAATATTACCGTCTGCAAAAGCTTAAAAAGGAAAAGAAGTAATAGTTAAGTTCTTGCGATAAATGCACTTACTACCTTGCCTTTTTTCGTTAAACCTATTTAAACTTATCGATTTGACCCCATAATTTTGTTTAGATTCTGAAAATTTTGTACTATTACTTTTTATCAATAACCCAAACTTTTTGACCATGAATATCTTTACCAATTATTTTAAAGTTTTTTTATTTACATCCCTCTTGGGATTATTTCAAACCTATTCTCAGAAAACCTTTGCTCAATATTGCATTGGCTCAAATTTAGGTGGAGGAGCTTGTGGTTCTGGACAATTAATAACTGCAGTTCAAATTACCGGAACAAGTTTTTTAAGCAATAACACAGTTTGTACAAATGGACCCAATGGTGCTCTAACCACAATAGCACCGAGTGCTACTACAACAGCTGTTTTAAGCCAAGGATCATCGTACAATTTAGGTGTTACAACCGATGCTGTAAACAATATTTCAGTGTGGATTGATTATGACCATAACTTGGTTTATGACGCTTATGAATGGACAGAAGTGTGTTCTACTTCAGTAGCCGGAGTTCCCAACTTTGCTGTAATAACTGTGCCTCAAGGAAGTTACAACGGTACTACAGGAATGCGAATCCGCAGCCGACAAGCTGGCACCAGCAATGGAGCTACGGATGCTTGCTCGCAATTTGGTTCGGGCGAAACGGAAGATTATACAGTTACTATTAGTGGTGGTGTTGCTTGTACAGTGCCCCCAGTTGCTGGTACAGCGCTAAGTTCAGTGGCATCTGCTTGTAGCGGTGTAAATTTTACACTTTCATTATCTGGAAATTCTGTTGGGATAGGATTAACCTACCAGTGGCAATTATCACAGAACAATAGTTCTTGGACTTCAATTAGTGGAGCTACTTCAAGTATTTTTGTTACCTCAACAACTTTGCCTTTATACTATCGATGTGTTGTAACTTGTTCAGGAAACTCAAGTGCTTCAAGTCCAGTTTTTGTTTCACTTAATACAGCCTCACAATGTTATTGTATTTCGGCTGCAACAAACAATGCAGATGATGATATTGGTAATGTAACTTTTGGAAGTTTAAATAATGGAACAGCTACTCCGGTGCTCAATAACCCAACTTCCAATAAACTCTACACAGATTTTACTTCACTTACACCTCAAAGCTATTTACCTGGAAATACGTATTCTCTTTCTGTAAGTCAGATTAATTTGGCCGGGTTTTATACTTGCTATTTGAAAACTTATATTGATTACAATCAGGATGGTGACTTTTTAGATCTTGGAGAACTCGTTTTCTCTGATACTACAAATGCATCAACTGGAGGTAATGTGATGAATGGCAACGTTGTTATTCCCCAAACAGTTCCAAGTGGGACCACTCGCATGCGATTTGTATTATCAGAAGCAGTGCCTGCAAGTTGCGGTTTATACACTTACGGAGAAACTGAAGATTATTTAATTACAATACTTCCTGCCTTGCCTTGTCCGGTTCCTCCTAGTGCTGGAACTGCGAGTTCAAGTCAAACATCAGTTTGTTCAGCACAAATTTTTACACTTCAAATAACCGGAAATTCAGCTGGGATAGGTCAATCATTTCAATGGCAAAATTCCTCTAATGGAACTAACTGGACTAATATGGTAGGAGCTAATTCCAATACTTATGCACTATCGCAAAGCCAAGCAAGTTATTACAGATGCTTTGTAACTTGTAGTGGAAGCAGTGATACATGTAACGCAATATCTGTTGGGATGAATTCAGCGTTATCCTGCTATTGTGCTTCAACTGCTGGCAATACTGCTGATGACGATATTGGCAATGTTACATTTGGTAGTTTATCGAATGGTACCAACACCACAGCACTAAACAACAGCAGCTCAGTAAATACCTATACTGATTTTACATCCTTGCCTCCTCAATCGTTTACGCAAACCTTATCATATCCACTCTCAATAACACAAATTAATAGTGCAGGTTTTTTTGCTTGTTGGGTGAGTGTATTCATTGATTACAATCAGGATGGTGATTTTAATGATGCAAGTGAACGTGTTTTTGATGCAGGAACTACTGCTGCAGTTGGTGGCAATATCGTAGCTGGTACTGTTACAATTCCTTTGTCTGCAGCACCTGGAAACACGCGTATGCGTATAATATTAGCTGAACAAGGATCTATTGCACAAACATCTTGTGCTACTTACACATGGGGTGAAACAGAAGACTATACAATAACCATTATCCCTATTGCTCCTTGCACAACACCGCCGGTGGCAGGTAATACAGTTAGCACATCAAATGCTGTTTGTCCTCATGCAAACTTTACCTTATCCTTATCGGGCAGTACATTAGGTACTGGCTTATCTTATCAATGGCAATCTTCCTCAGATGGAATAAGCTGGAATATTATTTCAGGTGCAACAGCTGCTTCCTACTCAACTTCTCAATTAAGTGCAACCTACTATCAATGTGAAGTTACCTGCAGTGGTGTTTCTGTAAATTCAAGTAGCCTGCTTGTTTCTATGGATATTACCTCTGGAACCTTTTCAACAACTTCAGGAGGAGCAATTCCGGACAACAATTTTGCAGTCTGTTTCCCTATCGTAGTTTCCGGATTACCTTCAGTAATTGATACATCATTCGGTGTAATGGAAGTATGTATAGATATACAACATCCAGAAGTTGGAGAATTAAAAGTATTCTTAAAATCACCTATAGGCGATACCGTTTATTTGAGTCAAAATAATGGAGGCCTATTTGCTAACTACAGCAATACTTGCTTTGCTATGAATGGCGCCAATGGATACATTTATGCTGCGAATGCACCTTTTACAGGTACATTCATTCCTAACTTCTCACTTAACGATTTTAATAATGGACAGAACCCAAATGGAACCTGGAGTTTATGTGTTATTGATGAAGCACCTTCAGTTACACCTCCTGGAAACTTTATCAGTGCATCTGTTTCGTTTTGTACCAACCCTCCTTCAGATCCACCAATTCCTGTTGGTGCATGCAGTGGATCAAATGCCTTTGCCTGCCAATGTCCTGATGGAACTCAAAACTGTGATTTATTGCCGGATATGACTGCAAGTGCATTGATTATACAAAACGATCATCCTGAATCTTTAGGAGCGATGCGTTTAAGTAATGCGACTCCTAATATTGGTTGGGGGCCAATGGAAATACATGGTTCAAATCAATGTTTTTGCGATACAGTATCAGTACCTTGTAGCACTACTATTTGCCCCAATGGTCAACCTGTGAAAGAATTGGTTAAACAAACCATTTATCACAAAAATCATGGTGTTATGACTAGTTCCGTGCGTGATGCAGGTTTTATGAGTTTTCATCCGACACATGGACATGTGCATGTTGATGCTTGGGGAGCTTTTAGCTTGCGTATTCCAACTTCAAACCCAGATGCTACCACATGGCCCATTGTTGGAACTGGAGCCAAGGTTAGTTTTTGTTTAATCAATTTAGGAAACTGTACCAATAATTTAGGCTATTGTTTAGATAATTCCGGGAATGTAATTACCATGGCTAATATACCGAATTCAGGTTTTGGAAGTGTTACAGGATGTGGAACCGATCAGGGAATATTTACTGGAAATTTGGATATATATTCTTCAGGTTTAGCAGGAATGCAAATTGATTTTCCTGGAACTTGTAATGGTAATTATGCGATTGTTTCTATTACCGATCCCAACAATAATTTTTTAGAGCAAGACGAGACAAATAATTGGGTACAAGTGCCAGTTACATTAACACAGCAATTTCCTCCTTCCGGAGTAACATCATTTGCATACAATGCTGCAGGTAATACTATTTCTTTTACAAATACAACACCACTTAGCTCAGGTTATTTATGGGATTTTGGTGATGGAACAACAGATACTACTACCAATCCTGTGCATACATATAGCGGCAACGGACCTTATACTGTAAAGCTTATTGCAATTAATCAATGCTACACCGCTACCACCCAAATAATAGTGATAACAGGAATTAAGGAAACAGCAAATTTTGCGACCGGCTTTAGTGCGAATCCAAATCCGAGCACAGGAGAGTTTGGCATTTCTTATTTTTTACCGAACGCTGAACAAGTACAAATTGAACTTTTCAGTTTACTTGGAGAACGAATCAAAGAGTTGGTAAATACGAAACAAGAAGCAGGTAAACAAGTGTTAAATCATAATTTCAAAACCGATGGTATTGTTGCCGGTACCTATTTATTAAAGCTCACTGTTTCGGGTAAAACTCAAACTTTGCGTTTAGTTTTACTTAATTAATTTAGTGATTTTCAACTATTAATTTTTAAATGAATCATCGTAAATTTGTCTACAATTAATGAATAATAATAAACCTATGAAAAAAACAATCCTTTCCTTTTGCTTACTTTTTAGTAGTTTTTTACTACAAACTACCAATGCTCAAACAACGCTCTTTACTGAAAATTTTGGATCAGCAGCTTTGCCTGCAGGATGGTCGAATGATAGTATGGGACTACCTGCGTCGAATCTATGGATATTTAATAATCAGTATAACCGTACTATATCAGGTGCTGGTTTCGATATTAATTTCGCTATTTTTGACAGTGATGAAGGAAGCACCAATGATAACATTGATGAAAATGCTTCTTTGACCAGTCCTGCAATTAATATTGCTGCTGCAACAGGTGTGTTGTCGCTTGAATTTGACGAGCAATACCGTGCATTAGCTGGACCAAACACGCAAGGTTCTTCCCGTAGAATTGAAATAACTTCTGATGGAGGTATAACTTGGAATACACTTGTTTTTGATTCAGTAAATGTTGGATACCCTAATCCGGCAACGCATACAGCAATAAATATTAGCTCAACATTAGGAGCTACAAATATTCAAGTGCGATTTACTTATACCGGAACTTATGATTGGTGGTGGGCTATCGATAATGTTACTATTAAATCTTTCCCAAGCTGTACAGTTGCTCCTAATGCAGGAAGCACTACTACGAGTGCGTCTTCAGTTTGTGCCGGAGTTAATTTTTCACTTTCCCTCGCTGGAGCTGACTCAGGAATTGTTATTTCATATCAATGGCAATCATCAACTGACTCGATTAACTGGACTTCGATTTCTGCAGCTTTATCACCAACATTAACTACCTCAACAACAGTAGCAACTTACTATCGTTGTGTGTTAACTTGTAGCGGATTTACTGCAAACTCTCTACCTGTGCATGTTACAATATTATCCCCTTCACTTTGTTATTGCGTAGCTAACCTAGGTGGTTCAGGATGTCCTTCAACAGATGTTATTCGAAACGTAAGTATTGCTGGTACCACTTTAAATAATACGGATACAATTTGTAATTTTATTAATGGAAGTACATTAAGTGCATTTTCTCCGGTTGGATCAGCTACCGCTACATTAATTCGAGGAAATTCTTATTCTTTAAGTGTAACAACTACTGCTGATAATATTATTTCAGTTTGGATTGATTACAATCAAAATGGAATATATGAAAACCATGAATGGAATCAAGTATCTACCACATCAACAGCAGGAGTTGCTAATACCATTAACCTTAATATTCCATTTGGTATCCCAGGAGGACAAACAGGAATGCGTATTCGAAGTAGAGCAAACGGAAATACAAATGACTCAACGTCAGCTTGCGCTAATTTTGGTTCTGGAGAAACTGAAGATTATACAGTAACCATTGATATTGGAACTGGCATTAAAGAGGCTAAAACTAACTTTGCCTTAGCTGTAGTACCAAACCCTGCAAGTACAAATTTGAGTATTATTATAACTGGAACTCAAGCGGAAACAGCAGAATTAAAATTGATTAATGTACAAGGGCAGTTAGTATATAACGAATTAATTCAATGTTCTGGAAAATACGCTAAAAATCTTGATGTCAGTGCATTTGCAAAAGGTATTTATACCTTACAAATGATTAATTCAAGTGGGGTTATTAATAAAAAGGTTGTTTTAGAATAAGCTTGTTATTTATTGAAAAGAAGGGAGAGTAATATCTCCCTTTTTTTGTGCCTTTTTTTTAGTTGTGGATTTGAAAAGTTAGGTGCGCAAAAATTATTTCTATATTTAGAAAATGGAAATTTCCGTACAAAATCACAACAGTACACATGTTGAAGTGCTTACAGACACTGCTTCAGCGATGCTTAAAACGCTCTTGTATTTTGATGTTTTTAAGTACCCATTAACTTTTAATGAATTACTTTCTTACACTCAGTCAATAAAATTATCTGAAGTTGAAGCACAATTAGAAATTGCGTTACTACAAAGTAAAGGTTGGGTTGAAAAATCAAGTGATTTTTATTATTTGAAAGGTCAGCATTTTGTAGTAGCACGCAGATTAGAAGGCAATAAATTAGCCGAAAAAAGAATGACTTTGGCAAAAAAAATGTCTGAGTTCATTGCTCAGTTTCCATTTGTTAAATCGGTTTGCATATCAGGCTCTTTATCGAAAAACTACATGGATGAAGATTCGGATATTGATTTTTTTATTATTACAGAACCTGGCAGATTGTGGTTATGCCGGGGTTTACTAGTACTCTTTAAGAAAATTTTTCTGCTCAATTCAAGAAGACATTTTTGCATTAACTATTATGTTGATTCAACCAATCTCGAAATTCCTGAAAGAAATATTTTCACGGCCACTGAAATTACTTTTCTATTGCCAACCTATAACAATTTTTTGTTTGATGAGTTCAGAAAAAGAAATAGCTGGACCACTGATTTTTATCCTAATATAAACAGTCCTATCTTATTCGACAAGCCAGTTAAAATAGGTTTTGCAAAACAATTTTTCGAACGAATATTAAAGGGGGCTATTGGTGAAAGACTTGATTCAATTTTTTTCAAATTAACACTGCGTCGATGGAAGAACAAATTTTCGCATTTTTCGCAGGAAGAATTTGACTTGAATTTGCGATCTCGAAAAAGTGTTTCAAAGCACCACCCAAGAGGTTATCAAAAAATTGTACTTGATCGTTTTCAAGAGAAGGTTCTTGATTTTGAAAGAGCGAATAATGTTAAACTCCATTAAAAGCCTATTGCCAATTAACATTTTGTTGGTTATTCTTCCTAGCTTTACAAGCTTATTTTAGTAGTTGTTTTCTATGAATTTTCCCAGAAATAATCCCTATCAGCCATTTTTTTATTCGCTAGTTTTAGTAATTGGAGTGCTATTAGGGTTTAAAATTAATCAGTCAACTTCGTTTACTTCACCTCAGCGAGGAGGAGGTGGAAGTGCCAATAAAGTAAACCAGGTTTTGAATTACATTGAACAAGAGTATGTGGATACTATTAACAAAAATCGACTTACTGAAACTGCTATTACTTCCATACTCGAAAATCTGGATCCTCACTCTGCCTATATTCCTGCTAGTGAAGTACAGGCAATGAATGAACCGATGCAAGGTAATTTTGAAGGTATAGGGATTGAGTTTAATATATTAAAGGACACGATTATTGTTGTTGCAGCACTTGCAGGAGGACCTTCAGAAGCTTTAGGTATAAAGGCCGGAGATAGAATTGTGAAAATTGAAAAAGAAAATGTGGGTGGAATTAAAATTACAAATAATGATGTATTAAAGCGACTCAGGGGTGCAGGTGGTACTAAAGTAAAGATTAGTATTAAAAGACGTGGTGTTTCCCGATTGCTCGATTTTACTATCACCCGTGGTAAAATTCCTATTTATAGTGTGGATGCGGCATATATGATAGATAAACAAATCGGGTATATTAAGATTAGTCGTTTTGCAGCAACAACGTATGATGAATTTTTAAAAGCATCGGATGCATTGTTAGAACAGGGGATGAAAAATCTTGTCTTGGATTTACGCGGAAATCCTGGTGGTTACTTGAATACAGCAATAAGTATTTGTGATGAATTTTTAAGTACAGGAAAAAAAATCGTGTACACTCAAGGTAAATCGCATCCACGAGAAGATTATACAGCAACTTCTACCGGTCGTTTGGAAGATTTGAAACTTGCGATACTTATAGATGAAGGTTCTGCATCGGCTAGTGAAATAGTAAGTGGTGCTTTGCAAGATAACGATCGTGGTGTGATTATAGGAAGGCGTTCGTTTGGTAAAGGACTGGTTCAACAACAATCAGAGTTTAAAGATGGATCAGCATTAAGATTAACAATAGCGAGGTATTATACTCCAACCGGAAGATGTATTCAAAAACCATACACCAAGGGTGATTCGGAAGACTATTATCAAGAAGAGTATACTCGTTATAAACATGGAGAGCTTGTTAATGCAGACAGTATTCATTTTGCAGACTCATTAAAGTTTAAAACACCAAAAGGGAAAATTGTGTATGGTGGTGGTGGAATTATGCCCGATATTTTTGTTCCGCTAGATACTAGCATTCGCTCACGTTTTTTAAGCGAATTAATTGTAAAAGGAACCATGAGTCAGTTTGCCTTAACTTATACCGATAAAGAAAGAAGTAACATTAAGAAATATGCAAATCCAGCAGCTTATAATAAAGGCTATTTGTTAGGAGAAAAAGTGTTTGAGGAGTTACTCAATTTTGCTAATCACGATAGTATAAAAATACCTTCAAATGCAGAAAGGTTGCAAATTAAATCAACTATTCTAACACAATTGAAAGCGCTAATAGCTCGCAATATTTGGCGAAACGAAGGGTATTATCAAGTAATTAATACTGGCGACAAGGCGATAGAAGCAGCCTTAAGAGAGGTAGTAAAATAAAAAAAGAGAACGGGTTAATGTTCTCTTTTAAATCGTTTTTAAAGCTTAAATGCTTAGTGAGCAGCAGAATCAGCCGGCGCAGCAGCAGAATCTACTGGAACCGCTTCAGCAGCAGCAGCCTCAGCAGCTTTCATTACTGAATCAGCAGCAGCAGCAGCAGCTAAAGAATCAGCTTCAGCTTTAGCTTTGTCAGCAGCACCGCCACCACAAGAAGCTAATACAACTACAGTTGCAGCTAAAAGAAGTAAAGAGATTTTTTTCATTTGGTTAAGTTTATTTTGTTTATAATGGCGTAAAAGTAAGGCAATTATAAAATGGTAATCGTTTATTAATAATTATTTAGTAACAACTATTTGTGAATAATTCCTACTTTTGATGCACATATATAATTTACAATTCACACCTAAAATACAACAATTATGGCCTTTGAATTACCTCAACTTTCTTATTCGTATGATGCTCTTGAACCCCATATTGACGCACGAACCATGGAAATCCATCATACTAAGCACCACAATGCTTATGTTACAAATTTAAATGCAGCATTGGCTGGTACTGACGGAGAAAAACTTTCGTTGGAACAAATCTGTGCAAGCATATCAAAATTTCCAATGCCTGTGCGCAACAACGGGGGCGGTCATTATAACCACAGTTTATTTTGGACTATTTTATCACCAACCGGAGGAGGCAACCCTGATGGAGATTTAGCAAATGCGATTAATACTGCGTTTGGATCGTTTGAAAAGTTAAAAGAAGAATTCAATAAGGCTGCAACTACTCGATTTGGTAGTGGTTGGGCATGGTTGATTGTTCACGATGGAAAACTGGTAGTTACTTCCACTCCCAACCAGGACAATACCTTAATGGATATTTCGGAAGTAAAAGGAACGCCAATTTTAGCATTAGATGTGTGGGAGCATGCTTATTACCTGCATTATCAAAATCGTCGTCCTGATTACATTACAGCTTTTTGGAATGTAATAAATTGGGCTGAAGTAGCTCGCAGATATGCAGCAGCAAAATAACTAGTTATTAACTATGAAAATTAGGGTATCTCAGTTGCTTTTACTGTTATTGGGGTTTTCATATTATTCAAAAGCAGCATCTTTTTCTAACTCTGAAAGAGATGCTGCTTTTATTTTAGCTCAATCTGAACGTTTTATTGATTGCGAATCAGTATGTGAAGAAAGTGTTAGTGGCTCAAATTCTGAAGTTATTCAAATGAAGGGATTGGCCAAAAAGTATCATGCTGCTTTTCAGGAAAACAAAAGATTGACTGCGGCAATGCTCACATTTGCGCTTGGAATGCTAGGCGTACATCGATTGTATTTAGGCACAAAACCTTGGATTCCGGCTGTTTATTTATTTACTTGTGGTGGAGGTTTTCTAGTTTTGCCTTTGATTGATTTTGGTGTAATCTTATTTAGTAAAGATATCAGCAAATTTGAGCATAACGACAGGGTATTGATGTGGGTAAAGTAAACTAATTACTGCTTTACACTGATGGTCCCTTTAATTTTTTTGAATTTATAACGGCTAAAATCCTGATTCGATTCGAGCCCTTCTCCCATAATAATTTCATCCTTTGTAGTTATTTTCACAAAAACATCGGAGTAGATTAATTCTTTTTTTTCATCCCAAAACAAGTGTTCTGTATTTAGTTTTTCGCCTTTGTTGTTAATCACTATAACATCATTTTTGGCTTCCATCATATTGCTTTTTTCGTAGCGTATCGCATAATTCGCCTTAAGGCTAGATTCCATTTTATTTTTATCATTATAAAAAAAGACAGTCACTCCTTTTGGGAATTCAACATAAGCGTTTTCCCCATCGAAATGGTCTAATTGAGGGGCACTTAATTTCATTTTGATACGTGCTGAATCACTGTACACAATTAGCACATTTTTTCCTGATTCAGAAGGTATATTCTTTGTGGCGGTAATCAGATTTATTTGATCAATATCGGTTTCGCAAGCACTGAAAAATAGGGTTGCACAACAATAAGTAAAAGCAATAATTAACTTATTTTTCACGCTTCAAATTCTATTCTTAATCAAATTTACGTTTAATAAACCACTTGTCACTAAAGGATAAGCCAAGCGAAATGGCATAAAACTTTTCTTTAATTAAATTGTTTTCCAATGTTCCTCTGCTACCATATTGCAATGCAATGTTAAGGGTAGATAAGCTTTTAATGATTGGAAATCCAGCTCCAATAGAAACGGATTGTTGTTGGAGTTCGGTAGCATTAATGCTTAAGTATGTGGAAGCATAATTTACACCTGCACGGTATTGTACATGTTGCCAAAATCCGCGACCATTTGCAGGATTGGGGATAAATTGGGCTCCAATGGAAATCGATTGACTGTTTTTTAATTTGTCGGCTGCATCGAAAGCTTTAAAATTTTTCCAGTTTTGAGTTTTATAATCTATTCCGAAAGCAATTTTATCAGAAAAGTTTAGTTGAATTCCAACGCCCCAGCGAGATGGAAGCGTTATTGAACCTTTTTGATCGTCAAAACTGTTTACTGTATCTTTTGGGTACTCAATTCCATTTGATAAATAATAAGTTTGGGCTAAGCCCGAATGTTTGCCATCAATTTTTGATGAAGGAGATGCTGTTAATCCAGTCTGCAATAGCCATTTTTTTGATAAGCGAGTTTTATATTGCAGGCCATAATCCAAATAAAAATCACTTAAATTGTAGATATTAATTTCACGTAGGTTGTAATAGTAATTTGTTGTAGCAGTGGTAAAAATTGCTCTTCTTTCATAGTCCATACTTCCGAATAAGTATGCAACATTTACACCTAACGAAAAACCTTTCAGCCAACTACTATCTGGTTTTCCTGAAAAAGGTTGAATACCACTTCCTAAATAAATTCGGTTTAAACCACCAGAGCCGTTGTATACATAACTAATTTCTTCATTTTGAGAGGTACTAGCAACAGTGCTCATAGCATAGCCTACACTGCTATATGGCAATAATCCAAAACTTACTCCCCAGCCTCGTTTTACAGGGAAAGCAAGGGCTAATGAAGTCATATTTCCATTACGAACTTTTTGTTTAAGTACATTACTGCTTTGTTCGGTTTGACTAATTTTTGCGCCCGTTTGAAAAGTAGTTAATTCAAATGCTGAATAGGATGCAGGGTTCGTATAATTTATCCAGGCTGAATACTGCAAAGCCTGATCAAGTCCACCCATTGCTTCGCTTTGAGCACTATTGTTATTAATTATATCACCTATTCCGTATCGTGAATAAGGTGAGTTGGTAAGTGTTTGTGCAAACGAAAAGGTGCTTGTTAAAATTACTATTAAGTGAAGCTTTATTAATTTAAGTGGCAACATTGTATGTAAGTATAGAATTTAATCCTTCCAGCACCAAATTTGGGCGTGCAAAGATGCTGTTTTTTAATCTTCCTGCAAAAAAGTCTGTATTGCCTCCACTCAGTATTATTTTCAAATTACTAACTTGCTGTTGGTAAGCTTCAATAACTGCATCCATTTCAAGTATAGTGTTGGTTATTGCACCACTTAGGAGCGATTCTTCAGTGTTTTTCCCAATTAGTTTATTGAATGAAGCAGGTACATATAGTTGCGGAAGTCTTGCAGTGAAGTGATGCATGGCATTTAGCCGCATTTGTAGACCAGGAGCAATGCTACCTCCAACAAACTCATTTTGTTCTGTAACAAAATTGAATTTAATACAGGTGCCTGTATCAATATTTAACACGTTTTGGTTTTTAAATAGGGTATTAGCTCCAACTGCAGCTGCCAAACGATCACTTCCTAATGTACTACCACTTTTGTATAAATTTCCAATAGGTATAGGCGTTGTGTTGGTAAATGGTATAGGAGAGAAGGATGAAAGTGACTGAATTAGTTCATCTGTATTTTTGCTTACTGAGCTGATTATGCAAGAAGAAATTCCGGCTGAAATAGTGTTTATTTCAGCCAGAAATTTTTCTTGATTTTCGTAAACGAAGAATTGTGTTAGTTCAGTATCATTAAAGATAGCTGCTTTTATTCGAGTATTACCAAAGTCAATAACTAAATTCAAAAACAGTTTTTTAATTAAGTATTACCTTTTTAGTAAGCACTTGCTTATCACTAATGAATTGCACAAAGTAAATTCCACGCGCCAGGTCGTTTACATTTAATTTGTGTGAATAGCTTCCTTTGAATTTATCGTTGCTTTCGGTATAAATCACTCTTCCCTCAGGATTCATGAGTTTTATTTGTAAGCTTTTTGCCTCTTCTGAACGGTACTCAACAGTAACAAATCCCGATGCAGGGTTTGGATAAATGCGCACATTTTTATCGTTGCTTAACTCCTTACCTGTTGAAATAGCTTCCACAACGTTTACATAATAATCTTCTGTTTCACCACTACCGTAATTGGTGCAAGCATCAGCTCCTAAGTTTA
>Ga0268298_10000228_pt1 | contig 73514 bp, 49 predicted proteins | sample WWTPWeurt_MetaG_FD_194462 | JGI IMG/M metagenome (GOLD analysis project Ga0268298, IMG submission 194462) | Activated sludge microbial communities from WWTP in Nijmegen, Gelderland, Netherland - WWTP Weurt | ecosystem: Engineered > WWTP > Aerobic digester > Activated sludge | place...
ATTAAAATTAGATGCTACTATTTATGAGTTTATGAAAGAGGGTTGGAATGTTGGATATTTAAAAAAAGAAAATTATGTTACCGGCTTTGCAGGCTATAAAGTAAAAGAAAATTTAAAAGATGGTACTGTTATTGGTGCAACTGAATATGGTAGAGGAAATATTATATTTTTTGCCGACAACCCTATTTTCAGAATGTTTTGGGAAAACGGCAAACTAATGTTATGCAATGCTGTATTTATGGTTGGACAAGAATAAATTTTTATACCCAATTACTCATTTTGTAAACCAGATAATGTTTTGAAAAAAATTTTAGTAAGTTCATTATTATTAATTACTACTTTCTTAAAAGCACAAACCAATAGTGCCGAAATATTTATTGAACTAAAAAAATTAAATGTTTTAGGAAGTGTTTTATACATAGCTGCACATCCAGATGATGAGAATAATACACTACTACCCTATTTAGCTAAAGAAAAATTATACAGAACAGCTTATTTAAGCTTAACCAGAGGAGATGGAGGCCAAAATTTGATTGGCGATGAGCAAGGTATAGAATTAGGAATGATAAGAACTCAAGAATTATTAGCTGCAAGAAGAATTGATGGTGGTGAACAATATTTTACTAATGCCTATGAATTTGGTTATAGCAAAACAGCAGAGGAAACATTAAACAAATGGAACAGATTACAACTGTTATATGAAATAGTTTGGAACATAAGAAAATTTCAACCAGATATAATCATCAATAGGTTTCCACAAGATGGCAGAGCAGGTCATGGACATCATGCTGCTAGTGCAATTTTAGCACAAGAAGCATTTATTGCAGCAGCAGATATAACAAAATTTCCAGAACAGTTTACACTTGGTGTACAGCCATGGCAAGCAAAAAGGTTGTTATGGAATACTTTTAATTTTGGCAACAATAATACAACCAACAATAATCAATTAAAGTTAGAAGTTGGCAACTACAACCCTCTGTTAGGCTTAAGTTATGGCGAAGTAGGAGGCATTGCCAGAACTATGCACAAAAGCCAAGGTGAAGGCAGACCAAAAAGAAAAGGAAATATTACCGAATACTTTGCTTATGTAAATGGAGATAGTGCTACCACAGATATTATGAATAGGGTAAATACTACTTGGAGCAGATTGGAAGGAACAAGCATAATTCAACAAAAAATAAATGAAGTAATAGCAGAATATAATTTTGCTAACCCACAATCATCCGTTTCAAAATTAGTAACCATTTATAATTTATTAAGCAACTATCCAACAAAAAATAATTGGGTTACTTTAAAAATCAAAGAAATTGAAAATTTAATTATTAAGTGTAGTGGTTTATTTATTGAAGCAACAAGTAGCGAAGAAGCTTTAGTACAAGGTCAAAAAGCTACCTTTAATTTTTTCAGTAATAACAGATCCGATTCTAATATTAAATTAAGTAAAATTTCTCTTTCAATAAGCAATAACAACACTTTTGATTCAGTAATTAATTTACAGCTCTTAAAAAATAGCAACTACTCTTTTTCTAAAGAATGTATTATTCCATTAACCCAACCTGTAACTCAACCCTATTGGCTTACTAAGCCTATTCTAAAAAATATGTTTCATCCAAGCAATCAAGCAATGTTGGGAGAAGCAGAAAACAGCCCACTTTATATTGCAAAATTTTTTTTAAATATTGATGGTACTGATTTTACTTTAAATGTACCTATTCAATTCAAAATGGTTCATCCGGTAAGAGGCGAAATTTATGAACCATTAATTATTGTTCCACCAATAACAGTTAATCTTACACCTAATAATATTTTACTACATATTCAACAAAATAAAAAAATAGTAAATAGTAAAAATATTCAATTACAAGTTACCTCAAACATTAATGCTTTAAAAACTTCTGTTACTATTTCATTACATCAAGCAAATAATATTGTGTATGCAAAAGATACCATTTTAGATTTAAAAAATGCAGAATCTTACGCATTCAATATTGCCATATCCAATTTAAAAAATTATACTTTCAATGAAGTTATTACTCCATCTGTTCAAATAAACTATCAGACAAAAGAGCAACAATATACACAGGATTTAAAAAATATTAGTTACGAACATATTCCCAATTTGCACTATTTTTTTACAAACGAAACAAAGTTTATTAACGAAAAAATTATTACAAAGCCTTTAAAAGTTGGGTATATAAATGGTGCAGGAGATAAAGTAGCAGAAGCAATAGAACAAATGGGATATATAGTTACACAGTTAACAGAAAAAGATTTAAATATTGAAACGCTTAAGCAATATAATGCAATAGTAATAGGTATTAGAGCATATAATATTCATGAGTATTTAACAGATAAAAATAATGTACTTAATGCATTTGTAAAAAATGGTGGCAACTTAATTGTTCAATATATCAAGTCTAATTCAATTGGTACTAAAGCTATTCAATCTGGTCCTTACAGTTTTACAGTAAATAGTCGTTCAAGAATTACAGAAGAAGATGCTAAGGTGAAATTTTTGTTACCCAACCATACAGTTTTAAATTATCCTAATAAAATTTCTTCTGCAGATTTTGAGAACTGGGTACAAGAAAGAAGTACTTATCAGGCAGAAAAGTTTGATTCAAATTTTGAATGTATTTTAGGAATGAATGATACAGGAGAAAAAGAAACAAACAGTAGCTTATTAATTGCAAAATATGGCAAAGGAAATTATGTTTATTGTAGCTTAGCATTGTTTAGGCAGTTGCCTGCTGGCATTGCAGGAAGTTATAAATTATTGGCTAATATGCTAGAATTAGAAAAGCATTAATATTATTAAAAATGAGTACACCTAAAATTCCTTTATTTAAAAAGTGGAGCCACTGGTATGCTTTTATTACTTTAGTTTTATTAGTTATAATAATTATTTTTTATTGTATCACCAACCATTTTAATGCTTACAAATAAATGAAGAGCAGTATAGACTGGATAGTACTAATTGTTACCCTAGCAACTATTATTGCCTATGGAGTGTATAAAAGCAGAACATCAAAAAACTTAGAAGGATATTTTTTAAGCAATAGAAATATGCCTTGGTACTTAATTCTTTTAAGTATAATGGGTACACAGGCTAGTGCAATTACTTTTTTATCTGCACCAGGACAGGCTTTTACAGATGGTATGCGGTTTGTACAATATTATTTTGGTTTACCATTAGCAATGGTGGCGTTGTGTATTACGTTTGTTCCTTTATTTGGTAAGTTAAAAATTTTTACTGCTTACGAATTTTTAGAACAAAGATTTGATGTAAAAACAAGAGCCTTTACATCCTTTCTTTTTTTATTATCCAGAGGGTTAAGTACAGGCATTAGCATTTATGCACCTTCCATTATTTTATCTTCCTTAATGGGTTGGGATATTTTTATTACCAATATTATTATGGGTGGTTTATTAATAATTTATACAGTTAGTGGTGGAGCTAAAGCTGTTGCCTACACACAACAAATTCAACTTATCATCATTTTTGCAGCCATGTTTTTTGCAGGTTATACAATTATAAATTTGTTGCCAAAAAATATTGGTTTTATTGATGCTCTTAATATTAGTGGTGGTAGTAATAAAATGAATATCATAACATCTGGTTTTGAAAATGGAAATTATAACTGGAAGGATAAGTACAATATTATTAGTGGAGTTATTGGTGGCTTCTTTTTAGCATTAAGTTATTTTGGAACCGATCAAAGCCAAGTTGGAAGATATTTAACAGCAAAAAACACAACCGAAAGCAGATTAGGTTTATTAATGAATGGTTTAGTTAAAGTACCAATGCAATTTTTTATTTTACTTATTGGTGTTTTGTTATTTGCATTCTACCAATTTAAGCCTCAACCAATTTTTTTCAATCCTGTTCAAGAACAAAAATTATTACAAAGCAATAAAAAAGATAGTGCCATTTTGCTGCAAAATGAATTTGATAAATTAAATACACTTAAAACCGAAACATTAAAAAATTATAGCTCCAATAAAGAGCAAACAATAAAAACAATTCATCACATTAATGATTCAGCATCACGTATAAAAAATACTTACATAAACCTTTTTAATACTGCAAATATTGAAGGAGATAAAAATGATACTAACTACATCTTCTTAAGATTTGTTGTTGACTATTTACCTGTTGGTTTAGTTGGATTAATTATTGCCATCATTTTTTTAGCTGCATGGGGCAGTATTGCAGCAGCCTTAAACTCTCTTGCAGCTTGTACTATAATAGATTTTCATAAAAGGTTTAGTAAGAAAAAAATGATAGATGAAACGGAACAGGCAATTAAAGATTATCGTTACTCTAAAATTTATACTTTACTCTGGGGTATATTTTGTATAGTTATTGCAGAAACAGTTGTTGGTATGGGTAGTTTAATTGAAGCAGTAAATGTATTAGGCTCTTTATTTTATGGAGTAATTTTAGGTATTTTTTTAGTAGGCTTTTATATTAAAAAAGTGAAAGGTAATGCAGTTTTTGTTGCAGCTATTATTAGCGAAATTGCTATAATTGGCTTATTTGTTTTAGATAAAAATGGTATAATTGGCTTAGGATTTTTATGGCTAAATGTGGTTGGTGCTTTATTGGTTATGCTACTAAGTTTTATATTACAATATGTAATACATGGCTTGCCTAAATCTTCCAAATAAATTCAACCTTTATTTCTACTCATAAACTAATAAATTAAATTATATTTAAAGCAATATTTTATTGATATGGCTTTACATTTTCCTATTGTAAGTTGGGCAATTGGTGCAAGTATTTATGAAGTAAATATTAGACAATATACTACGGAAGGAACTATTAAAAGTTTTCAAAATAATTTACTACGATTAAAAGAAATGGGTATAACCATTTTATGGTTTATGCCCTTAACCCCTATTAGTAAAGAAAAAAGGCAAGGTAGCTTAGGCAGCTATTATGCTTGTAGTGCCTATACAAAAGTTAATGATGAATTTGGTACAGCAGAAGATTTTAAAGAACTGGTAAATCAAGCTCATGCTCTTGGCTTAAAGGTAATTATTGATTGGGTTGCCAATCATACAGGGTTTAACCATGAATGGGCAATTACAAACTCTGATTGGTTTATTAAAGATGAACATGGAAATTTTACAGAAAAAAATGGTTGGATAGATGTAATTGATTTAGATTATACCAATATCAATATGCGTTCTGCAATGATAAATGCAATGCAGTATTGGATTAACGAATTTGATATTGATGGTTTTAGATGTGATATGGCACATTTAGTTCCTTTAAGTTTTTGGTATGAAGCAAGAAAACATTGCGATGTAATTAAAGAATTATTTTGGTTAGCCGAATGTGATGAAGATGAATATTTAAACGTGTTTGATGCTAATTACGCATGGCAATTAATGCATATCTCTGAAAATTATTGTAAACAAAAAAGCACATTAAACCAAATAAAAGATTTGCTTTCTACATATAATGGTTTACCAACCAATACTTATAAATTACTCTTCACCAGCAATCATGATGAGAATAGTTGGAATGGAACTGAATACGAAAAGTATGGAGATGCTGCTAAAGCTTTTGCAGTTCTATCCTGTACCTTTAAAGGTATTTCCTTACTGTATAGTGGGCAAGAAAATCCTAACCTAAAACGATTGGCATTTTTTGAAAAAGATACAATACAATGGAATAAAACTTTTTTATTAGAACAATTTTATACAAAGCTTTTAAACTTGAGAAAAAATAAAGCAATATCTCAGGGACAAACAAATTTTATTTCAATAAGCAACAACAACATTTTAGTTTATATAAGAAAATATGAGGAAAATATAGTAATAGTTTTGCTTAACTTATCTCAAGAAAATAAAGTAAAATTTATGCTAGAGCATGAATGGCTTTCTGGCAATTTTAAAAACTTATTTTCTGATTTTGAATTCTCATTTAACTATACATCTAATTTTGAATTACAAGCTTACGAAGCAAGAGTTTATGTAAAAATAAACTAAACTACACTTTAGTTAATTTAATTTATACCCAAAATATAATGCCAATTAATGCAGCTAAATTACTGAATAAAAAAGGCTGCTTTTAATAAAAGCAGCTTTAGAATAAACATAGGGATTAATTATTTTGTAACAACCAATTTTTCAGTAAACACTTGGTTGCTCATAATTATTTGTACAGTATAGGTGCCTGTAGATAATTTGCTTATATTATTGAAAGATAAATTATTGATACCTACAACAATAGTAGATTGTTGGCTTAATAACACTTTTCCTAACATATCAAATACACGTACCTGCACTGTTTCATCTTTTGGCGATGTTATTTTAACAGTAAAGTTATTAACTGCTGGGTTTGGATATAATGAAACCACAGTTCTGGTAGATTGGCTTAATTTGAAATTGATTACATTACTATACTTAATAGTACCATCATTTTCTACAATTTTTAATCTATAATAAATAATTCCATTTAATCCTGCAACATTATCATTTGCATTGTAATTACTGATTGCAGATGAAGAAGAAGCATTGATTGCATTTACCTGTGCTACTTTACTAAATTCAGAACCATTTGTACTTCTTTCTAAATCATAATGGTTAATATTTATTTCGTTTGTAACACTCCAGTTTAATTTAGCAATAGCATCACTTGTTATATTTCCTTTAAATTCAACAATAGTTACAGGAAGAATATAGAAATCTCTCCAATCTCTATCACCTACATTACAAGCTCCTGGTCTGCTTTTTGGTAATTGAGAAATACTACCAGTAGATCCAACACCTGTATCCCAAGAACCAAAGTTGCCCATATTATTATTGATTACATTTCTCCAATATAAACCATCTGTTGCTGTAATAATGTTATACCCATCAAAATAATCCATTAAACCATCTTTGTCTGCATCGCCTGTTGCACCAATCCAATAGTTAACAGTTTTGATGGTGTGGCCTTCATAAATATCTGGTGCACTATCATTATCAGTATCTAAATCTAAATAGTCAGGTGTAGAATCTCCATCTTTATCGAAAGGAGTTAATCCACCACTAGTTCTTGTACAAGATGCACAGCCACCTATATCATAAGCATCATCTACACCATCATTATCGCAATCTGAGTATAAAGGCATTTTGAAGGAACAAGTTGCTTGTGCTTCCGTATTATCAGTAATACCATCATTATCACTATCAATATCATAAGCATTTGGTCTTCCATCATTATCACTATCTAAAAGGGTAACTCCTTTAGCTCCAAAGCCATTAATATTATCTGCTACATTTGCTCCATTGTTACCAAAGTTTTCACCTCTTACACCATCACCATCTTCATCGGTGCCAGTTACTACACCTGTAGATGAATATACACCTAATGCTTCAGTTAAATCAGTTATACCATCTCCATCGCTATCTAAATCTAAAAAGTTAGGTTTACCGTCTCTGTCTAAATCGTGTGGTATTAAGCCATTCAAATGAGGGTTATTAAACCCAGAGCCATTATCTGCAGAACTCAATAAACCATTTGCATCGGTATCAGTACCTGTTATCATACCATTACTATGGTTATTAAATGCATTGGCTGATGGTCTTGCTTCCATTACATCTAAAATACCATCATTATCACTGTCTAAGTCTAATGAGTTAATGATACCATCTCTATCCCAGTCATAAAAGTCATTTATACCATCACCATTACAATCACTCCATTCAGGGCAACCATTACCAGGGGTATTATCTAAATAGTTAGGAATACAATCATTATCACAATCGCCTAATGGATTAAATCCACCACTTTCATTTACATCAGTTATTCCATCATTGTCATCATCTATATCAATAATATCAGCAATTCTATCTCCATCAGTATCTTTAGCAATACCAAAATCTAAAGTTAAGTTTCCGTTAGTACCATCACCATCAATGCCTGTATTAGGTTCTCCTCCAAATGTTAATGTAATAAAGTTGCTGTATAAAATTCCGCTAGATGTTCTTATACCATTATTGTCATTATCAGTATCGCTATTAGGGTTTGAACTATTTATAGTAGTAACTGTTGAAGCATAGCCAGTAGGTAGTAATATACCTACAATATATTTACCAGGAGCTAAAGTTCCAAAGTTGTAAATGCCATTTACATTTGTTGTTGTTGTTTTTATAGCAGAACCATCAGGTAAATTATCTGCATTAGCATCTCTATATAAATAAACAGTTACACCATTTACGCCAGTTTCAGAATTATCTTTAGTACCATAATTACACTGATCCATCCATACTAAATTACCTAAGTTTAATTTTCCTTTCAATCCAAAATCAACTCTAGGATTGTTAAGGCTGAAGTTAACATTATTAGTTCTTATTTCTGTACCATTATAAATAGCTACACCATTATTATCGTACTCACTACCATTATTAGGATCTGAGCTTGTACCAGTTGTAGTGCCTTGTTCATATCCATCTGGCGTTACAATACTTACAATGTATTTTCCAGTACAAAGATTATTGAATAAATATTGGCCTGAAGCATTAGTTGTTGTAGTAAATAATGGAACATTACTATCAGGTATATTGTCAGAATTAGCATCTGCATATAACTTAACAGTTACTCCATCAATACCAGGTTCACCAGCATCTTGAATTCCATTATCGTTAATATCCCACCATACAAAATCACCTAATAGGCTTGAGCCATTGGTTACAGTTAAAGTTACTTCATCGTAAGTAGAACAACCATTTTTGCTAATTGTCCAACGTAAAACTGCTGGAGAAGTTGTAACATTTACTAAAGTTGTTGGAGAATTTACATTAGAAATTGTTGCAGCACCACTTATTACAGTCCATGTACCTGTTTCGCCTCCACCAACTGCATTTGCACTCATAGTAAATGAATTACTACCACAAATTGATTGGTCAGAACCGGCATTTGCAGTTGTAGTAACTGTATTAGTTAAAGTAACTGTATCAAAAGCAGGTGTTATGCAACCTGGTGTAGTTATTGTCCATTTTAAAGTTACAGGTGAGCCAGTTACAGTAACAGCTGTTGTAGGTGAATTAATGTTGGCAATTGTTGCAGTACCACTTACAATGCTCCATGTACCTGTTGAGCCTTGTGGTGGTGCAGAAGCAGACATTGTAAAGTTGGCATTGTTACACTGATCTTGATTGGCACCTGCAGCTACATCGTTATTTGTTGGGCAAGGCAAACAAGGTGTATTAGTTTGAACCTTAATATCATCTAAATATAAATAAGCATTAAAATTACAACTACTTTGCTGAACACCACTTACTCTATATTTAAAATTAGCATTATAGTAATTGTTTGGAACAGGTATTGTAATAGTATTCCAAGTATTTAATCCAAACGTATTGTATAAATATTGAGATGTTTTAGAATACACATTTGTCCAAGTACTTCCATTATCATTTGAAAATTCAACATTAAAAGTATAACAAGTATTATTGGCATGCACTGTATGTGTGTAAAGTTTAAAACTTAACTCTACATTGCTTGTACCACTTAAGTTAATAGTTGGAGATGTAGCTTTAGAAGTGCTTGCAGGATATCCACCACTATTGTTGTGGTTTACTAATCTTAACCCATAAGGGGCAGATTGGTAATTACCATTGTTTACAACAACAGTAGAGAAAGTATTTGTTGAATTTGCAGACCAAGTACCTGTAGAACCAGTAAAGGTAGAGTTGATTGGTGCATCAAAGTTTACATTAAATGTATTTGGAAATGATTCGTTAGAAATGATACTTACATTATTATTTAAAGTCAAAACAACATCGTCATATACATTAGAACAGTTAGGAGTGGTTAATGTCCATCTTAATGTTACAGGAGAAACTGATACTGTTACGGTTGTTGTTGGAGAATTTGGATTTGCAATAGTTGCAGTGCCACTAATAATGCTCCAAGTTCCTGTTGAACCTTGTGGAGGTGCAGAAGCAGACATTGTAAAGATATTATTATTACATTGCCCTTGATCTACACCTGCATCTACATCATCGTTGGTAGGACAAGGTAAACATGGAGGGTATGATTTAAATGTAATATCATCTACATAAATATAAGTATTATAATTACAACCAGCAGCCTGTGAAGTAACAAAACGATATTTAAAATTAGCATTATAGTACATAGATGGAACTACATAGCTAACTGTTGACCAAGTTCCTTGACCTAAGGTATTATAAATATCTTGTGCTGTACCTGTTTCCATTACATTCCATGTACTACCATTATCATTAGAAAATTCTAATTTTAATGTATAACAAGTGTTAGAGCCAGAAACTGTGTGAGGTAATATTCTAAAATTCATTACAACACTATCACCACCTGTTAAATCTAATTTAGGAGAGGTTGCTCTAGCTGTAGTTGCTGCATATCCACTTGTGCTAATATTATACAACTTTAAAGCATAAGGAGCAGACTGATAATTTGAATTATGAACAACTATTGTAGATCTTGATGTACTTGAGTAGGCACCCCATGTACCTGTAGAACCTGTAAATGTAGAATTAATTGGTGCCGTAAAGCCAGTATTAAAACTGTTAGGGAAAGATTCCGTTGATAATGTAACAACATTATCATTATTAGTTAACACAACATCATCATAAATAGTAGGGCAGCCTGGTGTTGTAATTGTCCATCTTAAAGTTGCAGGAGACCCTGAAACAGTTACTGAACTTGTAGGAGAATTTACATTTGAAATCGATGCACTTCCACTTATCACACTCCATGTACCAGTTGATCCTTGTGGTGCAGGTGTTGCATCCATTGTAAATGTTGCGTTATTACAATTACTAATATCAGCTCCTGCATCAGCTTCTGTTGGGCAAGGCAAACAAGGTGGGTATGATTTAAAAGTAATATCATCTATGTATAAATGTGTGTCATAATTTGTATTAGCTTTTATTACACCACTTAAACGATATTTAAAGTTTGCATTATAGTAGCTATTAGGAACAGAAATGTTGATAGTATTCCAAGTACTTTGACCATACACATTGTATAACTCTTGAGAAGTTCTTGTAAATACATTAGTCCATGTACTACCATTATCACTCGAAAATTCTACGTTAAAAGAGTAGCCTGTATTATTAGCATTTACAGCATAAGTGTATAATCTAAAACTCATTTCCACATTAGAGCCACTAGTTAAGTTAACTGTAGGTGATGTTGCCCTTGCTGTGCTTGCACTATAACCATTTGTATTTACACTATAAATCTTTAATGCATAAGGTGCAGATTGTATATGTGCATTATTAACAACTATGGTGGATCTACTTGTTGAAGAGTAAGCACCCCATGTACCAATTGCACCTGTAAATGTTGAGTTAATTGGAGCTGAAAATCCTGTATTAAAACTATTTGTAAAAGATTCGTTAGATAAAGTAACGACCTGAGCATTGTTGGTTAAAACTACATCATCAGTAACATTAGGACAACCAGGAGTAACTAAAGTCCATCTTAAAGTTACAGGAGAAGAGGTTGTTGTTACAGTTGTTGTTGGTGAATTTGCATTTAAAATATTTGCTGTACCACTTACAACACTCCAAGTACCAGTAGAACCTTGTGGTGCAGGTGTTGCAGTCATGGTAAAATTAGCATCATTACATTGTGTAATATCCGAACCAGCATCTGTACTTGAAGGGCAAGGTACACAAGGTGTATTTGAATTTAGTCTAATGTCATCAATATATAAATAAGTATCATAACAACAATTTGCTTGTTGAACACCACTATATCTATATCTGAAGTTTGCATTATAATAACTTACAGGAATTGGAATAGTAATTGTATTCCATGTTCCTTGACCATAGGTATTCTCTAATTGTTTAGAAGTTTGAGCTAAAACTGTAGTCCAAGTTGTGCCATTATCATTAGAAATCTCTACATTAAAAGTAAAACAAGTATTACTGTTAGAAACTGAGTAAGTATAAAGCTTAAAACTCATTTCTACATTATTACCGCCTGTTAAATTTATTTTTGGAGATTTTGCTCTTGAAGTTGTTGCAGCATAACCGTTTGTATTGTAGTTTACAATTTTTAAGGCATAAGGTGCAGACTGCACATGTGCATTATTAACAACAATTGTAGATCTGCTTGTGCTAGAATATGCACTCCAAGTACCAGTTGATCCAGTAAATGTGGTATTTATAGGAGCAGTAAAGCCTGTATTAAAACTGTTTGTAAAAGATTCGTAAGATAATGTAGTAACATTATTAGTATTAGTTAAAACAACATCATCATAAACATCTGGGCAACCAGGTGTGGAAACTGTCCATCTTAATGTTGCTGGTGAACCTGTAACAGTAATTACAGATGTAGGAGAATTAACATTAGAAATATTTGCACTGCCATTAATCACACTCCAAGTACCTGTAGATCCTTGTGGTGCAGGCGTTGCAGCCATTGTAAAATCTGGGTTATTACATTGTGTAGAATCTATACCTGCATTAGTACTAGATGGGCATGGCAAACAAGTTGGATAAGATTTGAATGTAATATCATCTATATACAAGTAAGTATTGTAATTACAACCAGCAGCTTGTTCTGTTGCAAAACGATATCTAAAATTAGAGTTGTAATAATTACCAGGTACAGTTAAAGAAACAGTATTCCATGTACCTTGACCATAAGCATTTGCAATTTCTTGAGCAGTGCTACTTTCTATTAAATTCCAAGTTGCTCCATTATCGTTTGAAAATTCTAGTTTAATACTATAACAAGTATTAGCACTAGAAACTGAATAAGTATATAATTTAAAACTTAACTCAACATTATTTCCTGCAGATAAGTCAATTTTTGGAGAAGTAGCTTTAGATGATGTAGCAGCGTAACCATTTGTGCTGTAATTAACCATCTTTAAAGCATAAGGCGAAGATTGGTAATAAGCACTATGCACAACAACTGTTGATCTAGCTGTTGTTGAATATGCACCCCAAGAACCTGTAGAACCATTAAAATTAGTATTAATTGGTGCAGTAAAGCCTGTATTAAAACTATTAGGAAAACTTTCTGTAGAAAGTGTAATAGGTGAAATATTTACAGTTTTAGTTACTACATTGCTATAAGTAGTATAACCACTAACAGTAGTGGCTCTTCTAAATTTTGCAGTTTGTGTGATAGATCCTGGTGAGTAGTTTTGGGCATTGGCTCCAGAAATATCTGTCCATGTATTTCCACCATCTATACTTTTTTGCCACTGATAACTTTGGTTTTGTGGTGTACCATCGCTTAAACAATAATTGTTATCAGCACTATGATTGGTACCTGTAATAGTAGAGGAATTAAAATTACAATTGCCAGACTCATCACCTGAAATAGTTCCTGGATAAACAATTAATACAGTAACTTCATTAGAATAAACAGCTACATTACCAGTACCACCTGAACAGTTTCTCCAAGCTTTTCTTTTAAAAATTGTTGTTTTTGTAACCGAACCAGATGCATAAGTTGCTGCAGTAGCACCAGAGATATTAGAAAAACTACCACAACTAACCAACTTTTGCCATTGGTAAACAATGCTACCACCAGAACCACCACTTGCAGAAACAGAATTGGTAAATGCATTAGGTGTAAATGCTACACAATTTTGTTGGTTAGCAGCAACTGTTCCACCACTTGTAAGACCAACACATGTAGTATAATGGATACTATTAAAAGAATTAATTTCAGTTTTAATATTTACATCGTTTAGCGTATTAACTTCATTAAACCCAGTTGGAGCAACCTCAAAGTTAGAAACGTTTGAAGCAGCAAAGCCCAACTGAGCTGATACTGTTGAAGCATTAAATAATAAAGAGCCAAACAATAAAACAAAAAAAGTAAGTCTGTTTAATAATTTCATAATTTATAATTTTTAAGCACAATTGCTTAATGAAACATTTCTGTTTCTTAGAGTACTTGAATAGTTAAATTTTTAATAGGAACTGAGTTTAACTTAGCTTGTAGGATTTATGTAAACAGCTCTTAAATAGGAATGGATAGTGAATTGAATTGAATACAAAATTATACAAACCTTTTGAATGATGTTGTTCAAAATGAAATGGTTGCAATCTATTTTGAAAATATGTCCAATTTGAGGATTTGTCCCATTATTGGAAACTTTATTCACATTTCAAACATTAAAATTTAAGTTAGAAGAAAATAGCAAGTTTTGGAACATTCAGGTTTTGAAAAAAATATTTTGAGCCAATTTTGAAGTTAAAAGAATTAAGTTTTATCCTTAAAATTTATATAGTTTCTACCTAATATTAATTAAAATAAATAAAAAATAGTTATAAAGCACATTCAATCAATAAGTTAATGATACCAATTTAAATATGTTCTAAATAACCACAATAATTAAATTAAAATAAGCTTAAGCCCTAAATAAAACTGAATGATTATAAGGATATTAATGACTTTAATGCTTTTTTCTATTAAAGCTCTACAAAAATAAAATTATACTGCTTTTGTACTAGTTTGTAAAAGAAATAAAAATTTAAAACTTTACCCTTTTGGGGTGATATTTTTTATTGGTTATATTGAATTTATTTCGCCAATTAAAAAAACACTACCCATTATAAGTACTAAATCACTTTTAGATGCTTTCTGTATTGCATATTCTATGGCTAAATTTACATTGCTAAAAGAGTAGCCTTCTAAATTAAATTTAGCAGCCAACTTTTGTAAATCCTCTGCAGGCATTGCTCTAGGAATTTGAGCTTGTGTAAAGTAATATTTTGCATTTGAAGGTAATAAAGATAAAACTGCACTTACATCTTTATCTTTAACCATACCTACAATTAAATGAAGTTGATTAAATGACAGTAATTGTAGATGTTGTATTACTTGCTTTACACCATCTGAATTATGAGCAACATCGGCAAAAACCGGTGGATTATTTTTTCTGATTACTTGCCATCTGCCTTTTAAACCTGTTAGCTGTTTTGTTTTGTTTAATGCAGTTTTAATATGGCTATTATTGATATTCCAATCTAAATCTTGTAATTTTTTTAAAGCTGCAATTACTGTGATAATATTTTTAAGTTGATACAACCCAGTTAGATCTAAAGTAAAAACTTCTTTAGTGTGTTGTTTAATATTTTCAATCTCTATGGTTAAGTTATCAATGCTGTACTTATAATTATTTACTTTAAACAGTTCATCTGCAAACTGGATTGAAGCATTTTTTTCCTGTGCAGATTTAATAAAAACTGTTTTTGTTGCTGCATTTGTTTCGCCAATTATTACTGATACGTTTTGCTTAATAATTCCTGCTTTTTCTACTGCAATTTCTGGTAATGAATTGCCCAACATTTGAACATGGTCTAATCCAATATTAGTAATGATGGATAAAATTGGTGTGATGATATTTGTGCTATCTAATCTACCACCTAAACCTGTTTCAATAATGGCAATATCCACTTTTTCTTTTGCAAAATATTCAAAAGCCATGCCTACGGTAATTTCAAAAAAAGAAGGTTTAAATTCTTCTATAAAAGGCTTCATTTGCTCAGTAAATTGCACAACAAATTCTTGCGAGCATTTTTTACCATTAACTTTAATTCTCTCCCTAAAATCTGTTAAATGTGGCGATGTATATAAGCCTGTTTTGAATCCAGCAGTTTGCAAAATTGCAGCTAACATGTGGCTTACAGAGCCTTTGCCATTGGTGCCTGCAATATGTACTGACTTAAATTTATTTTGTGGATTGTTTAATTTGTTACAGATTAAAATAGTATTGGTTAAGCCCTCTTTTATAGCCATGCCTCCTACCCTGCTAAACATAGGTAGTTGTTCAAATAAATAGTCAACAGACTCTTTATAGTTCATAAGTTAATTAAAGCAAGTTACCCAGAAACTCTCATGTCTAAAATAATAGTACCTCGTTGCTCTTGCTCACTTGTTTCAAATTTAATTTCTTTTGCTCTTTTCAATGCAACAGCTCTAGTTTGTTTATTTGCAGTGCTTGTACCATTAGGATTTACAGCGGCATACGTTACATTTCCGTTTTTATCTACCACAATATTAATAGCAACTTTTGCATTTTCTGAAAAGTCATCTGTAAATGTAGGAAAGCGTGTTATTCTTCTTTTACCTAAACCATAAACTCTTGTTCCACCTGGTCCATCATAAACAGTTCCATCAATACTTCCCCAAGGCTTGCCTTTATCTCCCACACCCGATTTATCGTTACCCTCACTTCTACTGTCGTTATAATTATCTTTACTATTACCACCATTGCTATTACCACCACTATATTTTGGCATTACAGTTTTAGGCTTATTAACAGGTGCTACTGCAACAGGTTTGGTAACTTTAGTTGTTTTATTGGTATGGGTTGCAACTGCATCAGGGTCGTCTTTCTCTGTACTCTGCTCTGTGGCAGGTGCTGTATTTGTTGGTGTGGTTGGTTGCTCTGGAGTTTGATTAGATTCTGGCCCAGGCTCTCCTTGTACCAATGGTTGTACTTCTCCACTTCCTACATCACTATTACCAATATTTACTTCTATACCTTCTGTTAATAAAGGTTTTTCAATAATTGGTAAACTCCATCTTATATAAAAGAAAATGAAGAAAATAAGCAAACAAATAAATACGGTAAAAACCGATGCCTGAATGTTTTTATTTCTTTCAAAATGATGTTCCATTGTTATTGAATTACGCATACAAACTTAAATTTAATAATGAAACTTTTGGTAAATGTTGAAAATTACAATTTACTTGATGACTCTATTCACTTTTATACATAAAAAAAAGTTAAGTAAAATAAAACCCCATTCAAATTAAATGGGGCTTTATTAATTATTGTATTAAAGAATTAGTTTTTATTAAACAACCCTTTTTTCTTTGCCGGGTTACTTGCTTTTCTTAACTGAGGATGTGGTGGCTGAACGGTATTTGGTCCAGTTTCCATTGTTGGTAATAAATCAACAGATAAAATATCTCCATCTGCAGCATTTCCATAAGTAAAAATAAATCTATTTTCTGCAATGCCTTGTTGTTCTACTAAGTATCTGATAATAGCATTAACTCTATCCCAACTTAATTGTTGTTGTGCTTTTGTTTTATTACCATAACCAACCACTTTTAAATTACAATTTGGATTATTTTTCATTTTATCTGCTACTACTGAAAGAATTGCTTCAGCATCTTTACTTAACTTGTAACTGTTAGCATAAAACTGAATGGATGGTAATTCTTCTAAAGTACATTCTGTAGATTTATTTCCTACTACTGTTCCAGTACAACATTTTTGTATCTTGTTAGCTAAAGAATCACAACAAGCAGGCTCAGGACAGTTACCAACACCATCTGCATCCACAGGGAAACATTTTTGTAAGGTAAGTTTTTCTTTATCCTTACAATCAGGTACTCCATCACCATCTGTATCTGCAGTTACACCATGTGTATCTACAGGGCAACCTTCTGGTGTGTTTGGCTCAAGGTCAAGTTCATTCATTACACCATCATTGTCATCATCTTTCACCTTAAACATTTTTGCAATTGCCGCTTTATTATTTGCTAAATCGGCATAAGCAAATTCAAGTGGGTTTAACCACCATAGTGGCGGAACACGTTTTTTGGAGTTTCCTATGTTAAAATTAGCTCCTAAACCAGCAAAAGCCACATTATCCCATTCTGATGTAAAAACTGCATATCTTAAATCGCCACTTTGTCTATACCAACCATCCACATAATCATCTCTTGTTTGCATTCTTTTATATTCAAAAGTCATGGACCATCTCTTACCCATTCTATATTCAATTCCAACACCAGAGGTAAAGCAATGTCTTAAATGCCAATTTTTGTTTAAACCAGGTCTTCTATCGTTCACATCTGCCATTGTCTCGTAAGATCCATCTAACTTTTCTCTTAGCATGGCTCTTAATTTCACTCTTTTTACACCGCTAGTATATGCATTTGCTACTTCTTGAAACTCAGTGGCATAAGAACTACCATCTGGTTTCATCATATTCATTTTAGTATTGTAAATTAAGGCACCATATCCAAATAAGCCATAAATGTTCCAACGTTTTTGTTTGGTATGAAACATAATATTACTTAACGAAACTAATCCTTCTAAGGAAGGAGTAAATGCCATTGTTCTATGGTTATGAATATAACCTCTTGGGGCATTTTCATATAAATTTCTAATTACCTGGCTATTGTTAAAATTTGAGTTAGGTTGGTAATCTAAGCCAAGCATATTATAATAGGCAAATGAACCTCTAACGGAAAAAACATATCCCATTGCTTTTCGTAAACTAATACCAAAGCCATAAGAATAAGCTTGCAGTCCTTTACCTAATCCTTTAAAAGTAGTAGCACAATCACCATCTACATAAGGATAGCCAGCAAAAATGCCAAACTGCCATTGGTCTCTTGGTTTAGATGGAAAACTTCCTTTATTACCCATAAAATCAGATTGTTGTTTCATATCTCTTGGTGAGATATAAGAAGAATCTGAATAATTGTGCACTCCGCCTAATTGGGCATTTATTGTATTTGAAAATACTATAAACACAACCAGTGAAAGAATGAGTTTAATTTTAGTCATAATTAAAAAATAAAACTTTTTTTACGGCTTTCACAGGTTGGATAAAATTACAATTAAGTAATTAAACGCAAGATACAGACAATTAATTGTAACAATAGGTTGCAAATCAAGGTAATTTTCAATAAATTATTCCACATGGGTGTATAAAAAAGGCTTCCTTTTTTCAGGAAGCCAATTTTATGCACATTATTACTAGTTTCTACTAATTATTTTCTCAAATTTGGATGAGGAGCTGGAACGCTATTTGGTCCATCTTCTGTTGTACCTTGTAAGTCAACAGTATTTGCATCTCCATCTTGGCCATAAGTAAAAATTAATCTGCTTTCTGCAATACCTTGTTTTTCTACTAAGTATTTAATTACAGCATTTACTTTTTCCCAACTTGCTTGTTGAGCCGATTTGCTAGTAGAGCCATAACCGGTAACTTTTATTTTACAATTTGGGTTTGCAATAATTTTTTGAGCTACAGTTGCTAATACAGCTTGAGCATCTTTATTCAATTTTGAATTACCTTTAAATTGAATGCTTGGTAATTCACCAATTTCGCAAGTATTTGCTTTATTTGTTGCAGCACCAGACTCTTTAATTTTAGTTATCTCATCTCTTAATTCTTTGCAACAAGGAGGTTCTGGACAAGTTCCAACACCATCATTATTTACAGGGAAACATTTTTGAGAAGTAAGAATTTCTTTGTCTTTATAATCAGGAATACCATCACCATCTGTATCAACTGCACGTCCACGAGCATCTACTTTTGCACCTGCAGGAGTATTTGGTTCTAAATCAAATTGGTCTGTAATACCATCGCTATCAGCATCATCTAACACCACTTTAGGCATTTTCATGTGTTTTGGTTTGTTCAACTCGTTATATGCAAAGTTGTTTGGATTTAACCACCATAAAGGCTGTACTCTTTTAGCTGTTTTACCCATATTTAAGTTAACACCAAAACTAGTAAAGCTATACATATCATCACTTTTACCACCTTTTACAGGATCTAACAAATCATACCCAGTAACTATTTTGGTAAATCTTTGCTCTAATTTAATATTTGTTTTGTTGTTTATTTTGTAAGCAACACCTGCACCAACACTTGCACCATGTAATAAAGTCCAAGCACGTCTTCCATTGTGTTTGTCTCCACCAACTGTACCAATTATGCCAGATTGTGAATTAGGGTACTGGTAAGCATAAAATGTTCTCCAAGCACCAAGAGCATCTTTGTATTGAACTCTTGTTGCTACAAATTCATAGCCAGCTGTTAAATACCAGTTCATTTTTGGGTTACCTCTGTAGTAACTAATAGGATTTAAAGAGACAACTAAATCAAATCCTAAGCCGTGTTTTTGATTTTTATACTCTGTTTGTCCTACTGAAGTACCAAAAGTGCTAGGTTTACCAGAAGTCATAGAACCAAAATAACCAGCTCTTAATGAAAAAGTATGGTTAATAGCTTTACGTGCAGTTAAAGAACCACCAAAACCAATTTTAGGGTTTACATCACCAATAAGAAATGATGGACCACCAGCAAAACCAAACTCCCATTGAGAACGAGGTTTAGCAGGATAAGGGTAGTTATTGTTTAAAAACTCATTGTGCTGAGGCATTCTTTTAGCAGGAATTTTGGAACTATCTTTCCAATCCCACCCCCAGTCTGTGTCTTGAGCAAAACTTGCTACAGAAAATAATAAAAAAATCATAGCAAGTAATGTGTACTTTTTGCTTGTCATAGTGAAAATTTATAAGTTAAATATTGAAAATTTTTAGACTTTAATACGAAGCAAAAGTAATTAAAGCAACTAAAAAACCAAAAAATAATATTTAAAGTTAATTTAAACCTGATATTAAGGAAAGTAATGCTTCCCAATAATAAAAAATTCTTCAATTCTATATATAATTATATTGCAAACTTATTAGCCAAGTTAAATGAAATTAGCCTTAAAAGTTTTAGAAAAGGAATTAAACCTTTTTGAATTGCATTTTAAAGATGCAGTAAAAAGCAGGGTTGCTTTATTAGATAGGATAATGGAGTATATAGTAAAAAGAAAAGGCAAGCAGCTAAGGCCTATGTTTGTTTTACTTTCTGCAAAATTAGGAGGCGAGGTAAACAACACATCCTATAGGGCTGCAAGTTTAGTAGAGTTGCTGCATACTGCTACTTTGGTGCATGATGATGTGGTTGATGAGGCTAATCAAAGAAGAGGATTCTTTTCTATTAATGCCCTATGGAAAAATAAGATTGCAGTTTTAGTTGGCGATTATCTTTTATCAAAAGGGTTACTACTCTCTTTAAATAATAAAGATTTTAAAGTTTTACAAATTCTTTCTACAGCAGTGAAAGAAATGAGTGAAGGAGAGCTTTTACAAATTGAAAAATCTAGAAACTTAAATTTAAAAGAAGATGTTTATTACGAAATAATTAAAGGCAAAACTGCATCCTTATTAGCTTCATCTTGTGCAGCTGGTGCTTCCTCTACTTTTAATGACTATGACATGATTGAAAAAATGAGATTATTTGGAGAAAAAACTGGTATGGCTTTTCAAATAAAAGATGATTTGTTTGATTATGGCAATAGCAATATTGGTAAGCCTACAGGTAATGATATCAAAGAAAAAAAATTAACTCTACCAATTATATATACACTCAACAACTGTAATAAAGAAACAAGAAAAAAAATAATTTATATTATCAAAAATAAAAATAAAGAAAAAGAGAAAGTAAATTATGTAATAGAACAAGTCAAAATACATAAAGGCATTGAATATGCAACAGAAAAAATGAATTTATTTAGAGATGAGGCCTTAAGTATTTTGTATAGCTTTCCTGAATCTGAAACCAGAAATGCTTTAGAGGAACTTGTGAGATATACAACAGATAGGGAATTTTAGAATTTTTTTATCATGCAAAAAAATTGGAAAATAGTAGAATATGATAAAGCCTTAGCAGAGACTTTACAAAAAGAACTAAAAATTAATAAAACCATTTGTAAAATTTTAGTTAGTAGAGGTATTGATAATTATACTAAAGCAAAAGATTTTTTTAGACCCACTTTAGAACAATTGCATAGCCCATGGTTGATGAAGGACATGGACAAAGCAACACAGAGAATAATAGATGCTATTAATAAGAAAGAAAAAATTTTAGTTTATGGCGATTATGATGTTGATGGGACAACAAGTGTTGCCTGTATGTACAGCTTTTTAAAAGCTCAACATCCGTTTGTAGATTATTACATTCCACATCGTTATAAAGAAGGATATGGTGTAAGTAAAGCAGGTATTGACTTTGCTGCTGAAAATAATTTTTCGTTAATTATTACTTTAGACTGTGGCATAAAAAGTGTTGACTTAATAAATTATGCAGCAACCCTACATTTAGACTTTATTGTTTGCGACCATCACATGCCAGATAAGATTTTACCTAATGCTATTGCTATTTTAAATGCTAAACAAAAAGATTGTAACTACCCATTTAAAGAATTATGTGGCTGTGGTGTTGGCTTTAAGCTTATGCAGGCAATTGCTGAAAAACTAAATTTAAGTAAGGATAGTTATTTGCAGTTTGTTGATTTGGTTGCTATAGCTATAGCCGCAGATATTGTTCCAATAACAGGCGAAAACAGAACACTTGCCTATTTTGGAGTTAAGAAAGTAAATGAAAATCCTAATATTGGTATTAAGGCTTTAATAAGTTTAGCTGCATTAGAAAAAAGTATATCAATAAATAATTTAGTTTTCATTGTAGCTCCTCGTATTAATGCTGCAGGCCGAATGGATGATGCAAAAAAAGCTGTTCAATTATTTATAGAAACCAATGTAGCAAAAGCTCTTGAATATGCCGAGATGCTTCATGTAGATAATAAAGAAAGAAAGGAAGCAGATAGCAGTATTACGGAACAAGCACTTAATTTAATAAAAAATAATCCTACTTTAATTAATAAAAAAACAACAGTTGTTTACAACGAAACCTGGCATAAAGGTGTAGTAGGTATTGTTGCTAGCAGGCTGATTGAAACTTATTACAAACCAACTATTGTACTTACAAAAAGTGGCAATTTAATTACAGGAAGTGCTAGAAGTGTTGTTGGTTATAATTTGTACGATGCAATTTATTCTTGTAAAAACTATCTTACAAATTATGGTGGACACTTTGCTGCTGCAGGTTTAAGCCTTTTACCGGAACAGTTAGAAAATTTTACTAATGCTTTTGAAACTGTGGTATCAAACACAATATCGCCAGATTTATTAATACCTGAAATTATCATTGATGCAGAACTTGCATTTGATGAAATAACCACAACATTTTATAATATTATTATGCAAATGGAGCCTTTTGGACCAAATAATATGCGGCCTGTTTTTATCTCTAGAAATGTAATAGATACGGGCTTTTCTAAAATTGTAAAAGAACAACATTTAAAAATTTCAGTAAAACAAAACAATATTATTTTAAATGGTATTGGCTTTAATATGGCAAATAAATTTTCTATTCTAGAACAAAATAACCAAGTGGATATTGTTTATACCATTGACCAAAATGAATGGAATGGTGAAAAAATATTACAACTTAAATTAATTGATTTAAAACCAAGTAAGTAACTACTATATCTTACTATTATAGCTTCACCACTTTTCTGGTTATTATTTGATTATTCAAAAATAGTGTTGCATTGTATAATCCTTTTTGCAAACTATTACAGTTAATATTTATTTGCTGCGTTCCAATATTTAATTGCAATAATTGCTGTAATACAACCCTACCCTGCATATCCATAATTTTTAAAATTGTATTTTCTTTTTTATAAGATTTAATTTTTACGCTAGCTTGGTTATAAATTGGATTTGGTTGAATTGTAAATTCATTCAACAGATTATTTAATTGTACAGCAATAATTTTAGAATAAGAGTATTTGCCATCCATATCAACCTGTTTTAAACGATAATAAGTAATGTTATCAAAAGGTTGCTTATCTACAATTGCATAATTATTAATGCCAGAAGTATTTTTTGCTTTCACACTATCTAATCTAAAAAACTCAACCCCATTATTTGATTTTTCAAGAATAAAATAATTATTACTTATCTCGTTAGTTGTTTGCCAGTTTAAATTTACTACATTAAATTCTTTATTCAAATAGGCATTAAAACTTAACAGTGTAATAGGCAATAAAGCTTCTTTAGTAAACCAAATTGGTGCAGTAATTGTTCTGTTACCAGCTATTTGAATATCTGCATAATAATAAGCATTTGAACCAATTGGTAATTCATAATCTGAATAATTTAATGTAGAACTATTAGATGAATAAATTTGAATTGGATTAACTCCGCTACCTGCAATACCAAACATTAATTTTATTGTTGGTGTAAAACCAGGATTGGTAGGGTCGTAAGCATAAACAGAAATTGCAGGTGCTACAGTATCTTTTAAAATACTTCCCATTTTTTTGTTGTTTAATGTAAATACAACTCTTGTATCACAATCTTCCGATGCATAAAAATTTCTATTACGCATTGCTGAATAAAAATCATTGCTTGAAATGCTTGGTGCTACTACTACTAATCTGTTGTTATTACTTCTTCCAAAATTAGTGTAGTGGTTATCATGATCCATTGTTGGGCCAATATGATACCCTTTACTTAACATTCTATTGTAAAAATCAATATAACCAAATGAACTTGGTGGATTGGAATAAGTAGTATTAGTACTATAAGCAATACCACTAGCAACAGCACTACCAACCAATGCACTATCGGCTGTTGCACTATACGAAATATTTGCTATACCATTATAATCAGAAAATGAAGGGTGTGCAAATGTTGCAAATGTATTACCACCCAAATTATTAATAGCTCTAAACAAACCTGTTGTACCAGTGGTTTCAGGCGTTCCTAAATAATCACTTTTAGGTACATATATATTGTAGTTATTGGTCTCCCATCCTATTAATTGATTAGAGCCATAAACCAAAACATGGCCACCATTACTAATAACTCCCCACTCCATTCCATACAAAGCCAAAAAGTTGGAAGTAGTTGCTGCACTTGCAGCATTTAATCCTGGCTGCCAATTACTAATACTCATTCCTGCAGATGCATGGTTATGATCTGATATTCCTAGAAAATCCATACACAATGAATTTTTTGCATAAGCATAATCATCAATTGGGGTTAATGATAAATTATCTTGGTTGCCATCTGAATGTGAAGAGTGAGAATGTAAGTTTCCATAATACCAATTATTTACTGCAATGGCAGTTGTTGAAGTATTACCTGTAAGAGGGTTTACACTTAAATAATTTATATTTCCATTACATACACTATTTTTTGCAAAAACATGATAATAATAAGTTGTAGAGGGTTGTAAATTAATATCTATAAATGCTGTTGATGCATTGTTTTGAATAATGGTTCCATTTCCTAAACCATCGCCAGCATTATAATTTATACCATTTTGAGGTGTTACACTTAAAGTTGCAATAGCTGTTCTTACTATCAAATAACCATCTGCAGATGGAGCTGCTACAAAGTAACCATTTACATAATGGTTAGATGCAGATAATTGTAATTGTGAAGGTTGATTGGTAGGTGTAACACATGGAGGTAAGGATACAGTTGAAGTATTATTAGTTAGTGGATTAGTAGAATTATATGCAGCACCACCGGTACAGTTTTGATTATTCAATCCAAAAACAAAAAAATAATAAGTTGTGCCATTGGTTAAATTATTTGCTGTAAAAGTATTACCTGCGGTTCTTGTTACTACCATTCCATTTCCTAAAATATTACCACCATTATAAGTTGTACCATTATTTAAAGTACCTGTAAAAGTTGGCGATAAACTTCTAATAATTAAATACTCATCGGTATTTGCTGCAGGTACAAAACTGCCTTTAATACTATTGGTAGTTATAGAAGTAAATGATAAATTGGTTGGCTGTGTTGTAGGTGCAGCACAAGGTAAAGCACCTGCAGTTGTTGTTGCACTTCCATTAAGTGGGTTTACAGTAAGGTATAAGGGCCCACCTGTACAAGAATTATTTACAGAGAATAAGAAAAAATAATAGGTAGTTGATAAATCTAAATTGGATGCAGTAAAAGTATTATTATTAGTTATACCAATTACTGTTGCATCTGCCAAAGCATCGCCAACATTATAAGTAATACCATTTACAGGCAATGCTGTTAAGGTACTGTTAGTGCTCATTAATATAAAATAATTATGAGGTGCAGGCACTGCACTTGTAAAAGAAAAATTTATAGAATTATGAGTAACTGCTCCTAAAGTAAAGTTTGTAGGCTGCATAGTTGGTGCAGTGCATGGTGTTGTTGGTACTGCAGTAACATGTACATTATCTATACTTAATCTTGGCCTGCTGCCAGATGAACCTCCTGTGCCATTATGATAATAAAATCTTAAACTTGCAGTTGCAGAATTATTAAAGATTGTAGGTAATGGCACATTTACAACACTACCTGCTGTTGGAGTATTGTTTGTAAAATTTAAAACCTGAGCGTTTGTTATTTCAATATAATTTACCCCATCTACGGTTGCATACACTTTTAAAGAACTACTTCTGTTGCCAGATGAATTATTAATAGAAGCCCAATCAAAACTTAAGGTTCCAGCATTAACATTGGTAAAATCCATAAAAAAATCTATTGCAATAGAACTAGTATTATTAGTTGTACCAGTAGATAGTATCTCTAACTTTTGATTGCCTTTATACACGCCACTACTATAGCCTCCATTACCTGTTGGTGGTATTTGAAAAAAAGTAGATGCATGTGTAATTTTTAGTGCACTGGGTATAGTTCCTGTAGCATTAATTGCTACACCACGCCAACACATTGCACCCACACCTGCAGTAAATGTTCCATCTTCTGGTGTGGTTTTAAATACCCAATTATCAATATCTGCAAATGTTTCGGTATAAGAATTATTTACTTGCGAAGACATTTGTATTGGTGTTTGACTAAATGCTTTGAATCCAACTATAATTAATAAGGTACTTAATATTTTTTTTAGCATCACTTTTATTTTATTTGTATGGTGTATTTTAAATTAATATTCTCCAATCTCATTAAAAGGCATTCAACAAATATATAGCAGGTTGTTTATGTATATCTGGAATATTTTTTTTCCAAGACTCTATTGATTTAGTAGAAATTTTTTCTGCAGCACTTGTAATATTAACTGCAATACAAAATTTTGTTTGCTTATTGCAAATACTTAACACATCGTTTATTAGTTGATTATTTCTATACGGCGTTTCAATAAAAATTTGTGTACAGTTTTGTTGTAAGCTTTCCATTTCAAGTGCTTTAATTTTCTTTTTTCTCTCCATTGCATCAATTGGCAAATATCCATTAAACTTAAAACATTGTCCATTCATTCCACTAGCCATTAATGCAAGTAAAATGGATGAAGGGCCAACCAAAGGTTTAATAATTGCGTTAATTTGTTGAGCTGCTTCTACTAAAATTTGTCCAGGATCTGCAATGCCAGGACATCCTGCTTCGCTAACAATTCCAACATTTTTTCCATCTTTTAAATGTTGTAAGAAAGTGGTTACAACTGCTTGTTCTGTTTTATGAATTGTATGCCACTGGTAATTATCTATTACCATTTCTTTCCAAAGCTTTTTAAAAAAGCGTCGGGTTGTTTTTTCATTTTCAGTAAAAAAAATTTCGCAATTTTTAATAGCATCTAAAACATAATCAGGTATGCAATGTAATTCATCCTCAAATAAAACTGTAGGTATTAAATAAACTGTTCCTTGTTGCATAATTGCAATATATAAAATAAAATTAAGCAAACATAAAATGTACAATATAGGAGTAAAAAAGCCCAAACAAATAGTTTAGGCTTTTATTAAAATTGAAAAATTTTAATTAATATTTTTCATACAATTTATCGTACTCATTATATTTTGCATCGTAAGCATCATAAGCTTTTGTATCTTTTCCTTTCACTTTTTCTCTTTTATACATAAAAGCATTTGCCAACCATTTCACTGAATTTTTAATACAGTTCAAAGTTGTTCTATCTTCCATATTGCCGTTTTTTAAATTATTGTAAGCTATTTCTAACCATACTACGCAACTGTCTAAAGTTTCTAAAATTGGTTTCTCTAAATCTGAATTTAATTTTTTAATAGCATCTGTTTGTTTTTTAAATTCAGCATCTGCTACTGCTTTCTTTTTAGGATCTTTTACAACTGGTTTGTTAGAGTTTAATTGCTGTAAAGCCCTTCTGTTGTTGCTTATTCTATCATCGTATTCAACAAATTCATTGTAATAAAGTAAACCAGCGTTGTATGCAGCTATGCCTAATTTATTATCTTTTTGATATGCTTTTTTAAAAGCTTCTACTGCTTTTTTATCGTACCTAACTTTTGTTAAACTGTCTAATTTTTCTGCTTCTTCTCCTTTTGTAGCTTCGCTAAAAGATTGACCAAAAAGCATATATTTTCTTGCAGTTAAAGTACCAGCTGCATCTTCTTTATCATAATAGGCAATTCTTTCTTCAACTGTAGTGGTGTTGGTAATAAATTCCATTTCATAATCATCCCAAGCATCATCATTTGGATAAACCTCTTTTGCAATGGCAATATATTTATTGAATTTGGCTTTATCTTTTGTTTTAGATGCGTATAATAAAATGTACATATAGGCATCTTTAAAATCCTTTCCTCCTATTTTGCAATCAGCAAATTTTTCGTATAGGGCTGTAGCTTCTGCTTCCATTTTTCCATTTTGTGCTGCATAAGCTGCGTATAATACAGATACTGTATCAATTTTTGCTCCATTCTCTCTCAAATTATTTTTCACAATTACATCACCCATGTAAACTGATTTCATAAAGGTGTTGTAAGAAGAATCCCACTTTTTTTCTTCAAAAAAACTACGGCCTAAATTAAAACTAGTAACATAAATTAAATCTAAAGGTCTCCATCTCCAAGCTGACAATTCTGGGTTAGCCAACATTTTATAATTACTTTCTAAGGCTTCATATTTTTTAAAAGATTCAAAGGCAATATTTCCACAGCCTGGGTTTAATTTTCTTAACGGTTCTGAAAAGTAAATTTCGGCATAAATTCTTGTACGCCACAACCATGTTTCTGCTTTATCTATTGCTTTTGGATTGGCCATTACTTTTTCAATTTCAGCTTTTGCTTCTTCGTATTGTGCTGCTATGTATAAGGTTTGAACTTTTTTATACATTTTGTCTTGTGCATTGGCAATTACCAATGAAATGGAACATGCAACAAGTAATATTATTTTTTTCATAGTTATTTTTTTAATTACTGTTTTCAATATTAGTGTTTAAGTTATCGGTATTTTCTGGTGAATTATTTTCTGATTGATCATTTACCACTGTACTTGTTTCTTCTTCTGTTTCTTCTATTTTAGAAATAGCTGCAATGGCATCCTCTGCATCTAATCTTATTAAAATTACTCCTTGTGTATTTCTTCCTGCCGTTTTTATTGTTGAAATGGAAGTACGCAAGGTAATACCACTTTGACAAGTTATAATTAAATCTTCTTTTTCATTTACATCTAAAATACCAACTAATCTTCCGGTTTTTTCTGTTACATTAATAGTTTTTACCCCTTTGCCTCCTCTGTTAGTTATTCTATATACATCTTCCCCATCTTCATCAGTTAGTTTTGTTCTTTTACCATATCCTTTTTCGCTAATTACTAAAACTGTTTTGTCTGTATCGTTTTTATTAACACAAATCATACCAACTACTTCATCATTGGTTTCATCTACTTCAATTCCTGTAACACCAATTGCTCCTCTACCAGTTGCTCTTACCTTTTCTTCATTAAAACGTATAGCTCTTCCGCTTTTAACAGCCATCATTATTTCACAATTTCCGTCTGTTAATTTAGCTTCTAATAATTCATCGCCTTCCACAATGGTAATTGCATTTATACCTGTGGTACGTGGCCTGCTAAAATCTTCAAGGTCAGTTTTTTTAATAATACCTTTTTTAGTACATAATACTACATATCTATTTTGTAAAGTTTCTTTTTTGTCTAAATCTTTAACATCTATAATAGCTTTAATTTTATCGTCTGGTGGTATTTGTATTAAATTTTGAATTGCTCTTCCTTTACTTTGTTTTTCTCCTTCGGGTATTTCGTAAACATTTAACCAATAACAACGGCCTTTTTCTGTAAAAAACATCATCACATCGTGTGTGCTTGCAACAAATAAGTGTTCTACAAAATCCTCTTCTCTTGTTTTACTTCCTATTGCTCCTCTTCCACCTCTTTTTTGTTGACGATATTCGGTTGCGGAAGTTCTTTTAATATAACCCAAATGAGAAACAGTAATTACAACATCTTCTTCTTTAATAAAATCTAACATGTTTACTTCATCTGCCAAAAATTGAATTTCGCTTTTTCTTGGCTCGCCAAACTTTGCTTTTACTTCTTCTAATTCTGTTTTTATTAAATCATATCTTAAATCTTCGCTTGCTAATAAATCTTTTAATCTCACAATGGTATTCATTAGGTCGTTAAACTCTTCTATAATTTTCTCCCTTTCTAAACCTGTTAATCTTTGTAATCGTAATTCTAAAATTGCCTGGGCTTGTTTTTCGGATAAACCAATACCCTGTAAATAATGAATTTTAGCTTTTTCATCAAATAAGTTATCGGGTAAATACCAATTATCTGCTATACTTCTTTCTATTAATGATTTTTTTGCTTCATCGGGTGTTGCACTGCCTCTTATTATGGATATAGCCAAGTCTAAATGATCTTTATCATTAATTACTTTTAAATAACCTTCTAATAAATGTGCTCTATCTTCTGCCTTTTTAAGTTCAAACTTAGAACGGCGAATAACCACATCCATTCTAAAGTCAACAAACTCTACAATTAAATCTTTTACATTAAAAATTCTTGGTCGGCCTTTGCTGATTGCAACATTGTTAATACCAAAACTTGTTTGTAATTCGGTAAACTTGTAAAGTTGATTTATTATAATATTGGCTACTGCATCTCTTTTTAAATCTATAACAATTCTAATACCTTCTCTTTTATTGCTTTCATTATTTACATGGGCAATTCCTTCAATTGTTTTATCATTTACTAGCTGTCCTATTTTATCTGTTAATGCATCTAATCCAACTTGGTATGGCACTTCTGTAATAATAATTTGTTCTCTGCCACTTTGTTTTGTTTCAACATGGCATTTACCTCTTAGCACAACTCTACCTCTTCCTGTTAATAGCCCTTGCTTCACACCTTCCATTCCATAAATAATGCCACCTGTTGGAAAATCGGGTGCTTTAACAAAATGCAATAAATCATCAATTGTAATATCTTTATTGTGTATGTATGCTATACAGCCATCTATCACTTCGCTTAGGTTATGAGGCATCATATTAGTTGCCATACCTACTGCAATACCACTGCTACCATTTACTAAAAGCTGAGGAATTCTGGTTGGTAAAACTGTTGGTTCTTCTAAACTATCATCAAAGTTTGACTGAAAATCTACTGTGTCTTTTTCAATGTCTTCTAACATTGCTTCTGCAAATTTTTGCAGTCTTACTTCGGTATAACGCATTGCTGCTGGCGGGTCTCCATCTTGTGTACCAAAATTACCTTGCCCATCAACCATGGTATGTCTCATGGTAAAATCCTGAGCCATTCTAACTAAGGTATCATAAATAGCACTATCTCCATGAGGGTGATATTTACCCATTACTTCTCCTACAATTCTGGCACTTTTTTTATATGGTTTTCCTGAATTGTTACTTAATTCGTTCATGGCATATAATACTCTGCGATGAACAGGTTTAAAACCATCTCTCACATCTGGTAAAGCTCTACCAACAATTACACTCATAGAATAATCTATGTATGCAGTTTTCATTTGCTCTTCTATATTTACCTGCACTACACGATCGTTATCATTGGTTTGGTCGGGGAATTGTGTTGTATTTTCTTCCATTCTAATTAAAGCAGATTTTCATTTAATTTTTGCGTTGGCGAAGATAACCTTTTATAGGCTTAATACCTTAATTATATGGATGTTTTTTGGGCAAAATCATTGGAGTTTATTCACATTTAATAAACTATTTAACAAGCTAATATTATTTAATTAATAAAGCAAGTTTATAATGAAATACAAGTAGCTAAAAGTTAAAAAAAATAGTGAGTAGAAATACTCTTCAAAACTTATTTCTTATTCATTAAAACTAATGGAAGAGAGTAATGTAATCTTATACCTGCATTACTAAAATTTACATTATTTAACATGGCATAATGATAATTTGCCGATACACTCCATGTTGCTTTTTTATTCATAGCAAAAGAATAACCTGTTGTTAAGCCAAAACCAATTCCAGTATGTTTTGGATTTTTCATAAAAGAAATAATTTCTTCTGCTTCGTTGTAAGTTATATCTATTGCAGTAAATAGTTTTTGAGATTGTAAGAATCTTTTTGAAAAACCTACACCATAAGAATAATGCATTATTAAGTTTACAGAGTAATTGTTTGTTTTGGGTTTAAATAAAAAATTATAACCCCATAGTAAGTTTGCAGTACCAATTTTAGTATTATAGTTTAGAACTACATCTCCTGCAACGCCTACTGTATAACCTTGTATTGCAACTGGAAAAGATGCACCTGAAGAAGCACCAATGGATAAACTATTTTTACCAGAATTGTCAATCCAAGATTGAGCATTTGTGGCTGAAAAAAACTGCATTAGTAGAATAAGAAAAAGGAACTTGTAAACATTGATTGGATGCATAAATTAACTCCTCAAAAGTTTTATTAATTGAGCTAATTTATTTTTTAAATTTTTCCTGTCCACAATAAAATCTAAAAAACCATGTTCCAATAAAAATTCACTTCTTTGAAAACCTTCTGGTAAATCTTTTTTAATTGTTTCTTTTATTACTCTTGGGCCTGCAAAACCAATTAAAGCACCAGGTTCAGCAATATTCAAATCTCCTAACATTCCAAAACTTGCAGAAATGCCTCCAAATGTTGGGTCGGTTAATAAGGAAATATAAGGTAGTTGGTTATCGCTAAGCATGGATAATTTACCACTGGTTTTGGCTAATTGTAATAAGCTAAAAGCACTTTCCATCATTCTTGCTCCACCACTTTTGCAAATTACTAAATAAGGTAATTTGTGTTCAATACAATAATCAACAGCTCTTGAAAATTTCTCTCCCATTACACTTCCTAAACTTCCACCTATAAATTCAAAATCCATACATGCAATTACTAACCCTTCGCCATTAACAGTACCTGTAGCAACACTCATGCTATCTTTTAAATCAGTTTTTGCATGAATTTCATCTAATCTTTTTTGGTAAGGTTTTAAATCGGTAAATCCTAAAAAATCTTTACTTTTTATTTCATCAAAAAGTCTAGAGTAGGTGCCTGCATCAAAAATATATTCAAAATACTCTTTGCTGCCAATTCTATGATGATAATTACATTTTGGGCAAACAAATTTATTATCGCATAATTCCACAGTTGGTTGAATAAAGCTACAAACAGGGCATTTATTCCATAAACCTTCTGGAGTTTCTTTTTTATCAGATGTATCGGTAGTTATTCCTTTTCTACGTCTTTCGTACCATTTGGTTTTAACTTCTGTATTACTTGATGAAGTTGTTACACCATCGCCAGTTAGGTTTATATCTAAGTCTTCTTCTTTTTCTTTTTTCATTGCTCTAAGAGCTTTAGTTTGGATAATGTGAAGATAAGGAAATTGATGATTTTAAAAACAAATAACCACGAATGGAGCTAATTTATTGAATAATACTTTATTTATCACTCAATTTAAGAACAACATACGTGGTTATTAAATTTTATTTTCAATTGCTTATGCAATAGTTATGCTGCTATCTGTATAAACATCTTGTATTGCATTTAAAATTCCAATACCTTCTTTCATTGGTCTTTGAAACGCTTTTCTTCCACTAATTAGCCCCATTCCTCCTGCACGTTTGTTTACAACAGCTGTTGTTACTGCTTCTGCTAAATCGCTTGCACCACTACTTGCACCACCACTATTTATTAAACCAGCACGGCCCATATAACAATTTGCCACCTGATAACGACAAAGGTCAATTGGATGTTCCGTAGTAAGGTTAGAGTAAACTAATTTATCGGTTTTGCCGTATGGGTTTTCTTTAGAGTTTAAGGCGTTATAACCACCATTGTTTTCTGGTAGTTTTTGTTTAATAATATCTGCCTGAATAGTTACACCTAAGTGGTTTGCTTGCCCAGTTAAATCGGCACTAACGTGATAATCAACACCATCTTTTTTAAATGAAGAGTTGCGTAAGTAGCACCATAAAATAGTTGCCATGCCAAGTTCGTGAGCCATTTCAAAAGCTTTGCTTACTTCTTGTATTTGGCGAGTGCTTTCATCGCTTCCAAAATAAATAGTTGCCCCTACTGCTGTAGCACCAAGGTTTTGGCTTGCTTTTAGAGAAGCAAACATTACCTGATCGAATTTATTTGGATAAGTTAAAAACTCATTATGATTTATTTTAACAATAAAAGGAATTTTATGAGCATATTTTCTGGCTAAAAAGCCTAATCCGCCATAAGTTGTAGCAACAGCATTACAACCACCTTCTATAGCTAATTTTACAATATTTTCTGGATCAAAATAAATAGGATTTTTTGCAAAAGAAGCACCAGCACTATGTTCAATACCTTGGTCAACAGGTAAAATAGATAAATACCCTGTATTTGCTAAACGTCCTGTACTGTACATAGATTGTAAACTTTTTAACACATTTACATTTCTATCGCTTTGCATAAATATTCTATCTACAAAATCAGCACCTGGTAAATGTAGTTGAGACTTGTCGATAGTTTTACTTGTGTGGTTTAGTAGATACTCGGCTTTGTCGCCCAAAATTTGTTGAATGTTTGTTGCCATATTAGTTTTTTTTGTTTTGCAGAAAAATAGAGGTTTGCAAATATAAAGCAAAGCATCATTCAAAGTAATTGGAGGCTATAAAATACCAACTTTATACACTACTTTTATGGAAGTTCAAGTATTAATTTTTTAAGATAGTTACTTGATTGTAATAGCCTGCTTCCGTACCAACTAAACATTTCTCCATCTACTAAAATAATTTTAGATTGAATAGTTGGATGATTTTTTAGAAGCTCTTGTTTATGTTGTTCTTTAAAAGGGTAAGGTTCTGAAGATAAAAAAATATAATCTGGTTGAAGTTTTTCTAATTCTTCTAAAGAAATTTGTGGGTATCTATTTTTTTGTTCAAAAACATTTTTAAACCCGGCCCAGTTTAAAATATCATTGATAAAAGTATCTCCACCAATGGTCATATATGGTTCTTTCCAAATTAAATAACAAACACTCGGCCTTACAGTATTTTTATATGCTAATTTAAGTTGAAAAAAACTTTCTTTTATTTGCTGTATTAATTGATTGGCTTTTGTTGTTGTTTTGGTTAGTTCTCCAATAGTAGTAATCATTTCATAAGATTCTTCTACATTATTTACATCGGTAACTATTACATTAAAATATTGCTGCAATTCTTCAATTTGCTCTTTTACATTTTCTTCTTTATTGGCTATAATTAAATTAGGTTGAAGTAGTTTTATTTTATTGAAATCAATATTTTTTGTTCCGCCCACTCTTGTTTTGCTTTTAAACCAATGGTTAGGGTGAACACAAAATTTTGTAATACCAACTACTTCTTCTTCCAATCCTAAATAATACAATAACTCCGTTTGAGAGGGAACTAATGATATAATTTTTAAAGAATTTTCAAGTTTAATATGTTGGTTATTTTCTAACATTCACTTAAACTCAACGGTACATTTACAGCTAAACCACCATCTGCAGTTTCTTTGTATTTACTGCTCATATCTAATGCTGTTTCCCACATTGTTTTAATTACTTTATCTAAACTTACTTTAGCAAATTCCGGAGTGCTTTTTAATGCTAATTGAGAGGCTGTAATGGCTTTAATAGCACCCATTGTATTTCTTTCAATACAAGGCACTTGAACAAGGCCACCAATGGGGTCGCAGGTTAAGCCTAAATGATGTTCCATTGAAATTTCGGCTGCCATTAATGCTTGTTTTTGGGTGCCTCCTAAACATTCGGTTAATGCAGCTGCTGCCATTGCAGATGAAACACCAATTTCTGCCTGGCAGCCTCCCATAGCAGCAGAAATAGTGGCACCTTTTTTAAATATACTTCCTACTTCGGCAGAGGTTAATAAAAAACGAATAATTTGTTCATCTGTTCCTCCATTACAAAAAGTAATATAATATTGCAATACAGCTGGTATAACGCCTGCTGCACCATTAGTTGGTGCTGTTACTACTCTTCCAAAACCAGCATTTTCTTCGTTTACTGCCAATGCAAAGCAACTTACCCAATCTAAAATATACTGAAAGCTAATGCCTCCTTGTTGTATAACTTTTTGCCATTCTTCGTAAGAATTGTATGATCTTCCTTCAGTTAGTTTTTTATTTAAATTAAATGCCCTTCTTTTTACTTTTAACCCACCTGGTAATTCACCTTGAGCATGGCAACCTCTATAAATACAATCTCTCATGGTGTGCCAAATTTTTAGAAGCTTTTTTTTGGTTTCTTCTTCTGTTCTCCAAGTGTTTTCATTTTCTAAAACTACATCGTATATATGCATTCCTGTTTTCATACACCAATACTCTAAATCGTTTGATGTATTGATAGGAAAAGGTAAATCTACTAGTGATGAACTAACATTTTCCTGTCCTTCTTTTTCTACAAACCCTCCACCAATAGAGAAATAAGTTTCGCTTAACACTTGGCCTTCTTCTGTAAAAACATTTATAGTCATTCCATTGGGATGATAAGGCAAAGATTCGTTGTACAAGAATTTTATATTCTCTGAAGGATTAAAGTGAATGTTTTGTTTTCCGCCTAGTTTAATAATATTTTCTGTGTTTATTTTTTGAATAGTTGGTGTAATACTATTTACATCAATTGTTTCAGGATTTTCGCCACATAAGCCTAAAATAACAGCAATATCTGTACCATGCCCTTTGCCAGTTTTAGCTAAAGAACCATAAAGTAAAACGGTTACACTGGTTACTTTTTCAATTCCAATTTTAAGATTTATAGTATCTAAACAAAGTAAGGCTGCTTTCCATGGGCCAAGTGTGTGGCTGCTTGAAGGACCAACACCAATTTTAAACATATCAAAAACCGAAATAGATTCGTGTGGCATACTATTATTTGAAACAAATATACACAAGCTTTTGTTTAGTAATTTACCAATTTGAATAATTCGAATATCTGAACAAATTGTATGATAATTGTACACATTTGAAAGTAGTCTTGTTTACTGGTTGTACTAATAATTTAAAGCTAAATGTATATTTTTATTCTTTTAAAAGAAATTACTAGTTGTATAATTAACAAATGAAAATATTTTTAATTGGCATGATGGGCAGTGGTAAAACTTATTTAAGTAAGCTAATTGCGGATAAAATAAAATTTACTTTTTATGATTTAGACCAAATAATTGAAAAAAGGGCTGGTGTTGAAATAAACAACATTTTTGAAGAGCAAGGTGAACTTTATTTTAGAAAAATTGAAACAGAAGAGTTAGGCAAATTTGAAAATAAAAATAATTTGGTTTTAGCAACTGGTGGTGGTACACCATGTTTTAATAATAATATGAATTGGATGAATAAGCATGGAATTACAATTTGGTTAAATGAGCCTTTAGATATTATTTGTGAGAGATTAATGAAAGAGAAAGCAACCAGACCTTTGTTAAAGAATAAAAAGAATATAGAACCTTACTTGAAAGAACTATTAGCCTCACGAATTGATTTTTATAAAAAAGCTACTTACCATTTTACCTACTCTGATTATAATTTCAATAATTTAATTTCAACAATTAATCAATTAAAAGAAAATGAATAATACAATATTAAAACTTGCAGCATTTTTAGGTGCATTAAGCGTTGCATTAGGGGCTTTTGCAGCACATGGTTTAAAAAAATTAATTAGCGAGAAAGCAGTAGAAACTTTTCAAACTGGTGTTACTTATCAATTTTATCATGTGTTTGCTTTGCTTGCTGCTGGTATATTATTTAAGTATTACAAAAATAAATTTATACAAAATGCTTCTATATTTTTCCTTTTAGGAATTTTGTTTTTTAGTGGTTCGCTTTATCTTTTAACACTAAAAGAGTATTTGCAATTAGAAAGTTTACAATGGGTTGTTTTTATTACACCTTTAGGAGGTGTTTGTTTTATTGTTGGTTGGATGTTTTTATTATTAGGGATAAAAGAAAAATAAAAAACCTATCAACTTGTAAAGTGATAGGTTTTAAATAAGTAGTTCAACTAAAATATTATGCTTGTAAATACATTACCTCTTTTACCAACTTAACAGTTCTTTCAACACTAGGTAAATAAGCATCTACCAAATTAGGAGCATAGTGCATTGGTGCATCTGCACTTGTAATTCTTCTTATGGGTGCATCTAAATAATCAAATCCTTCTTTTTGAATTCTATAAGTTATTTCTGAGCTTACACTTGCAAATGGCCATTGTTCTTCTACTATAACTAAACGGTTGGTTTTTTTAACACTTTCTAAAATGGTTTGCCAGTCTAATGGACGAATAGTTCTTAAGTCAATTACTTCGGCACTAATACCTTCTTTTTCTAATTCTGTAGCGGCATTTAAAGCTACTTTCATCATTTTATTAAATGATACAATGGTTACATCTTTCCCAATTTTTTTAACATCTGCTTTACCAAGTGGAATATAATATTCTTCATCTGGGATTTCAGATTTATCACCATACATTACTTCGCTTTCTAAAAAACAAACTGGATCTTCCTCATATCTGATAGCTTGTTTTAATAATCCTTTTGCATCATACCCATTGCTAGGCGAAACCACTTTTATACCTGGAATATTTGCTAATAAACTTTCAAAGGCAGAGCTATGTTGTGCACCTAACTGCCCTGCACTTGCATTAGGGCCACGAAAAACGATAGGGCATTTAATTTGCCCACCACTCATAGCCAACATTTTAGAGGCTGTATTAAAAATTTGATCAAGAGGTAACACTGCAAAGTTCCATGTCATAAACTCTACTATAGGTCTTAAACCATTTTGTGCAGCCCCTACAGCAATTGCTGCAAAACCAAGTTCGGCAATAGGGGTATCAATTACTCTTTTGGCTCCAAACTCGGCAAGCATACCTTGGCTTACTTTATAAGCACCATTGTATTCGGCAACTTCTTCACCCATTAAGAAAACTCTTTCATCTCTTCTCATTTCTTCACTCATGGCTTCTCTTAATGCTTCTCTAAATGCTATTGAACGCATAATAATTTTATATTAAGGTGTTTGCAAAAGTAATTGATTAGTGCATATAATCCAATGTAGTATTATTGAGTTTGAAATACTGTCTAAATAAAGTTAGAAATGGTTTATTATTTATAAAAACTTCCATTTATCATTACCTTGTCAATTAAATTACTTCCAAAAGCATAAGGCATATAAGCTATTGATGGAATTGGTTTGGTGAAAATTAAGTTGGCAATTTTTCCTTTAGTAATACTGCCAACCTCATTTTGCAGTTCCATTGCTGCAGCACCATTAATGGTAGCTGCATTAATTGCTTCTTCTGGTAGCATTTTCATTTGAATACAGCTCATAGATACTACAAAATTCATATTGCCACTTGGAGATGAACCAGGATTAAAATCACTTGCAAGTGCAATGGTACAACCTGCATCAATTAATTTTCTGGCAGGCTGAAAAGGCATTCTTAAAAAATAAGCTGCTGTTGGTAATAATGTACCTATTGTATTTGATTTAGCTAATAAGTTTATTGCTTCATCATTCATTGTTTCTAAATGGTCTACTGAAAGGGCATTTAATTCTACACCTGCTTGTACGCCACCACTTAGGTTTAATTGGTTTGCATGAATTTTAGGCTTTAAACCATATTGCATACCAGCTTTGCAGATGGTAATAGTTTCTTCTTTACTAAAAAATCCCTCTTCGCAAAACACATCAATATAATCTGCCAAATTTTCTTTAGCAATGGCAGGAAGCATTTCGTTAATAATTAAATCAATATAGCCTTTATGATCTTCTTTAAATTTAAGTGGATAAGTATGTGCCCCTAAAAAAGTTGCCTTTATTGGTATAGGAGATTTTTCTTTCATTTTTTTTATAACACGAAGCATTTTAAGTTCACTTTCTACACTTAGTCCATAACCACTTTTAATTTCTATTGCACCTGTGCCTAATTTTATTAATTCATGCAACCTATTATAAGCAGAGTCAAAAAGTTCTTGCTCGGTAGAGTAAGCAATTCTTTTAGCAGAATTTAAAATTCCACCACCACTTGCAGCAATTTCTGCATAGGTTTTGCCTTTTAATTTATCTACAAATTCATTTTCTCTACTTGCTGCAAATACTAAATGTGTGTGGCTATCGCACCAACAAGGTAAAACCATTTGTCCTTCTGCATCTATTACTTCTTTAATGGTTTGTGTATGATGTAAAAAATCTTCCATTACACCATAAGCAACTATTTTTTTGTTAGAAATAATTAAATATGCATTTTCTAAAACAGGCAGATTTGCTAAATCTTTTCCTTTTAATAAGGCTGGTGTTTCGGTTGCATTAACCAAAAATTTTATATTGGTTATTAAGGTAGCAGACATATTCTTATACACTTTTTATAATGATAAATCAATTTTCAAATTAATTGTAATATTAAGTTACATTTTGAATAAAGGCATCAAAAGAATTTATTCCTATTACTTTTTCAGATATAAATCCTTCTGCATACTCTACACCAATTCTTTTCCCCAACATCATTGCCCTTGCTTTAACAGTTTCTAAAAATACTGGGTTAGAAATATACGTTTGAGGTTCATCAGAATCTGTATTAAAGAATTGTGTAGTATAACAAGCAATGGCTTGCATTTTTGTTGCCTGATGTGCAGATATATCTACTACAAAATCAGGTTGCAAAAATCTATCTTGTATATAATGAAACACATATTTAGGACGCCAGGCTTCTTGTAATTTACCATTGTCGTTTGTAACAATTTTAATTAAACCGCTTAAAAAAGATGCATCACTAACTAATTTGGAGCTTCTTCCATGATCTGGGTGCCTATCTTCTGGTGCATTGCACAATACTATTTCTGGTTTAAATTTTCTTATTGTTTCAATAACTTTTCTTTGATGAGCTTCATCATTCTTAAAAAAGCCATCGGCCATTTTTAAGTTTTCTCTTATTTGTACATTTAAAATTTTGGCTGCATTTTCAGCCTCCACTTTTCTGGTTTCTGCTGTACCTCTTGTTCCTAATTCTCCTTGAGTTAAATCTATAATACCAACTTTTTTACCTTCTGCCATTGCAGCTAATAATGTTCCTGCACAGCCTAATTCAATATCATCGGGGTGTACACCAAATGCTAAAATATCTAATTTCATTTATTCTAAAATTTTGATAAAAATAATGAAAAAGAAAAATCCCGTTTTTAGGAACGGGATTTTTCTAAAATAAAAAAAACAATGAAAACTATTTTTTCTTTTCGTAACGTTTTTTGAATTTATCAATACGTCCTGCAGTGTCAACCATTACATTTTTACCAGTGTAAAAAGGATGAGATGTATTAGAGATATCTAATTTAATTAAAGGATACTCATTACCATCTTCCCATTTAAGTGTTTCTTTAGTTGCAGCAGTTGATTTGCTTAAAAATGCATGCCCATTACTCATGTCTTTGAAAATTACTAAACGATAACTTTCTGGATGGATACCTTGTTTCATAAATTTTTTTTTAAGGCTGCACGGATTTTGCCGTGTCAATTAAATAATAATAGTTTGCAAATTTAGGGGCTACAACATTCATATCCAAAAAGGTATAGAAATAGCTGAGAATCAATATTAAAATAAGTGCTATTCTCCTTCGCTTTTAAAGTTGAATAAAGTTGCAGTAAATAATGCTTTTTCTCTTTTTTTAAACATTACATCCCAATTCCCTCTATATCTTAATGTTTTGGGTACAATATAACCATTATGGTTGGTCATTTCTACTTCCATATTTACATCAAAATCATAAACCCCTGCATTATAACTTAAAGAATAGCTCCTATACACCACTTCCATGGTTTTTTGATCGAACCAAGTAACCATTTCATCAATAACAACATTATCTGCTTTAAACAACCCTAATTTTTCTTTAGGAATAATAGAAAATACATAATAAATTTTCCCTCCTTTTTCTTGAAGATCTAAAGTATAATTATAAATTTTTTGTGCAGCATTATCGTATAAATCAATTTTATTGCCAATAAATGGTATTCCTGGAATTTTTTTACCTGGATTAAAAAATAACATTTTAAGTTGTTCTTTATGTTTCTCCATACCTTTTTTGTTTGCAGTAGAAAAGGTATTACCTGCAACTATATTGTTTTCATTACAAACTGTTCCATTTGTAAAAAATAACGAAGCATACATATTAGCTGTTGTATAATTAAAGTTGCCATTTTTATCGTAAAAATTGCCTGTTACATTCTCTTCTAACACTTGCATAGTTCTGCAATTATTGTTTCTTGTTTGAATGGTTTTACTAAACAACGAAGCAATAATTTTATCTTTTTTATTCAACATTTTAATATCGTTGAACGCAGTGTAACCTAATATACGTAAATTTTTAAAGGCTTTATAAAAAGTAGTATCTTCTTTAATTTGTTGCAGAATTTTTTTGTAGTCAAAATTATTTCTAACTACAACTTCTGTTAAAGTGAATTTTTTTTTATCAATTACAATCACCGAATCCTGAGCATGTAGGATAATATTACAGCAACAACCTATTAAAACAGCAAACCATTTCATTTAATAAATGTCATTTTGTAATCTACTTTTACTTTGCCTTTCATGATATCGTTTAACTTGCCTTGTAATAGTTTTTTCTTTAAAGGCTTTAAATAATCTATAAATAATTTACCTTCTATATGGTCGTACTCATGTAAAATAACCCTAGCTGTAATACCATGAAAAGCTTCTATATGTGTTTCAAAATTTTCATCCATATATTCTAACACAACCATTTCTGGTCTTAAAATATCTTCTCTTATTTTAGGAATAGATAAACAGCCTTCGTTAAACGACCACTCTTCTCCATCTAAATCTTTTATTTGTGCATTTATAAATACTTTTTTCAACCCTGGAGAATCAGGGTAATGCTTCTTCTCTGCCTCCTCCATATTTTCAAAAATTTGAGAACTGTCAATTACAAAAAGCCTGATATCTTTATTTATTTGAGGGGCAGCTAAACCAACGCCATTACTAGCATACATGGTCTCCCACATATTGCTGATTAAAGTATTTAATTGTGGATATTGGCTATCTATTGCTAAAGCCTTTTTTCTTAATACACTTGCACCATAAGCCACTATGGGAAAAATCATTTGTTAAACTATTTTATATTTATAACTTTTAATTATTTTAAAAAAGAGCTATATTATGTTTTGTTAGCCAAATATTCTTGCAACATTATAGTAGCAGCTATTTGGTCTATATTGCCTTTAATTTTTCTTTCTTTTTTTTTCATTCCCATTTCAATCATTGCTTGAACAGCCATTTTAGAACTAAACCTTTCATCGTAAAGTTTAACTGGTATTAATGGGAATTGTTTTTTTAAATTTTTTACAAATGCATAAACCAATGGTGTTGCATGTGTTGCTTCATCATTTAAACCTAAAGGTTCGCCAACCAATATTAATTCAACTTCTTCTTGGGTAAAATAATTTTGCAAAAATGCAAGTAGGTTACTTGTATTTATAGTTGTTAATGCTGTTGCAATTATTTGTAATGGATCGGTAACAGCAATACCAGATCTTTTGGCACCATAATCAATACAAATAATTCTAGCCATTAGTTGTAAAATTATTTTAAATCAAAACCCCTTGCTACTCTTATAGCAAAGTGTTTCCCATATCGTCCAAAGTCTGGTGTATCTTCATATTTCAAGCTAACATCTACCTTTTTAAATGCCAACCCAACAGATGGAGACCAAATAAAAGATCTACCGCTACCTTTTACTAAACCAAAACCTAAACCAATTTCGCCAGCAGTATAAAAATTATCGCCCCAAAAGTATTTAACACCTGGTTTTAAAGGTATATAGCCAAAGCCAGATAGTGGACTTTTTTTAAAATATTGAGTTACCCCAGTAGTTAAAATAAAATGCATTTTAGGCATTAGCTTGGTTTGTAACCTTGCATCAGAACCCAAAACAAATCCATATCCTCCGTTTGATGCTACACCAGGCATAATACTAACCCCTAATTTCCAATCTTGTGCTTTTAATGAATTGGAAGAAAATACTACTAACGTAACAAGTAAAAAAGTAAACAATTTTTTCATATCAATTTATTATAAGATTAACGGCGAAAGTACATTTTTTTTAGAAAATGTAAAAAGTATTAAGCTAAAATCAATAAATCGGCAATAACAAATACAGCAAAAACAACACTTGCAATGCCATTGGCAGTCATAAATGCAATGTTTACTTTACTTAAGTCGTTGGGTTTAACAATAGAATGTTGGTACACTAACATTGCAATAAAAATACATACACCTAACCAATACAACCAACTAAAACTACCTAACCAACCTGCCCAAATTACACATATAGTACAAAAAAAGTGTAATAATTCGGATACTTTTAAAGCTTTCTTTTTACCTAATGCTGCTGGTATAGAGTGAAGTTTATTGGCTTTATCAAACTCATCATCTTGTAAAGCATAAATAATATCAAAACCACTTACCCAAAAAATAACAGCAAATGAAAATAGTAAAGGAATAAAACTAAATGCACCAGTTATAGCTAAATAAGCTCCTATAGGTGCTAAGGATAAACCAATGCCTAATACTAGATGGCATAATGCTGTAAATCTTTTTGTATAACTGTAAAATAAAATTACCAGTAAGGCTATTGGTGATAAGTATAAACAAATATCATTAATAAAAAAAGTAGCAGTAATAAAAATTAGGCAATTAACAATTACAAACCGCAATGCACTGTTTGGTGCTATAATACCACTTGGTATTTCTCTAATGGCTGTTCGTGGGTTTTTAGAATCAAAATTTCTATCTAAATATCTATTAAATGCCATTGCTGCCGACCTTGCACTCACCATACAAACCAATACCAAAAGCAGTTTTATGGCAAAAAAAGACCAAAAATTATTAAGTTGTAATTTACCTATTAAAAGTGATTTATTAAATTCATCCACCGTTTTTATGCCCAACACAAAACCTATCATTGCAAATGGTAATGCAAAAATGGTATGAGAAAACTTAATTAAGGATAGATAGTTTTTTACAGTAGGCATACATAAAAAATAGAATGTATTCTATTGTACAAAACACATTCTAACTGTTGGTATTTTTTAATTATTTATTGGCAGCCAAGTAGGTTTCTAACTCATCCATCATACTACTACTTCCAATAAAAAAAGGAGTACGTTGGTGTAATTCGGTTGGTTGTATATCTAAAATTCTTTGTTTACCATTGGTTGCTTTGCCACCTGCTTTTTCAATAATAAATGCAAACGGATTACATTCATATAACAAACGTAGTTTACCTTTTGGTTTATCTGTTGTTCCAGGATAGGTAAAAATTCCGCCTTTAATTAAATTTCTATGCACATCAGATACCATGCTACCTATATAACGTTGTGTGTATGGCCCACCATCGGCTTTTGTTTTTTTCTGACAAGCAGTAATATATTCTTTTACACCTTGCTCGTATTGAAAAAAGTTTCCATGATTTACTGAATAAATTTTACCTTTTGCAGGGCACTTAATATCGGGGTGGCTTAAGCAAAATTCACCAATTTGAGGGTCTAATGTAAAGCCATTTACGCCACGTTTAGTAGCATACACAAACATAGTGCTACTACCATAAATAACATAACCAGCAGCAACTTGTTTATTACCTGGTTGTAAAAAATCTTCTTTAGTACAGGGTTTGCCTAATTCACTCACTCTTCTATACACACTAAAAATAGTACCAATAGAAACGTTTACATCAATATTACTACTTCCATCTAATGGGTCAAATAAACAAACATATTTGCTATTGTTGCTTACAGGGTCATCAAAAATCACAATATCATCTAATTCTTCACTACCAATACCAGCACAGCTTATGCCATGTTTTAATGCACCCATAAACTGATTATTGGCATATACATCTAATTTTTTAACTTCCTCTCCTTGTACATTTGTTGTGCCAAAATCTCCTAAAATATCTACTAATCCTGCTTTATTAACTTCTACATTTACACGTTTAGACGCCAATCCTAAATCTCTTAATAACGAACTAAGTTCGCCAGTTGCTGCAGGAAAATCTCTTAATTGTTGAATAGTAAATTCATCTAGCGTTAAAATATTTCTATTAATATTCATAAGGCATTTTTTAATAGTGAAAGTTTGTTTATAGACGATTTATTTGCAAATGTATCTTAAGCAAGTTAATTTTCAATTTTCTTTAAAAAACAAATAAGTTTTTACTTAGCTAAGTTAAAGAATTGGGCATTTGTTGCGTCGCACACTTGTACTTTCTATTCATTATTCACCAAACATATTTTATTGAATGGTTGGTATTGCCTCAATTAATTGTTTAGTATAACTGCTTTGTGGTTGATTAAAAATCATCTCAGCATCATTCATCTCTACTATTTCGCCACTTTTCATCACCATTATTCTATCACTAATATATTTTACAACTGCTAAATCATGCGATATAAATAAAACTGTAAAATTAAATTCAACTTTTAACTCGTTAAGTAAATTTAAAACCTGAGCCTGAATACTAACATCTAAAGCACTTACACTTTCATCGCAAACAATAAATTCTGGCTGCATGGCTAAAGCCCTTGCAATTACAATTCTTTGCCTTTGCCCTCCACTAAACTCATGTGGGTATTTATTATAATCCATCTCTTTTAATCCAACTTTTTGTAATAACATAATTGCTTGCTCTTTTGCCTTTTTTGCATTAGGCATAAGTTTATGTATTATGATTGGCTCTGCAATGGCATCTCCTATTGCAATTGCAGGATTTAAGGAAGAATATGGGTCTTGAAAAATCAATTGCATTTTTCTTCTAAATGCTACTTTTCTTTCTTTGCCCGATTTATAATTACTTAAATTATGATAAATAATTTCTCCACTTGTTGGTTTAATTAAATTTAAAATTGTTCTGCCTAATGTTGTTTTGCCACAACCACTTTCTCCTACTAGCCCCAAGGTTTCTCCTTTATAAATTGTAAAGTTCACCTCCTTAACTGCTGTATATTTTGCAGTTGCTTTTCCTAATAAATTTTTATTAGTTACATAAACTACATGTAAGTTTTTTACTTCCACTAAAGGCTCTTGTTTGTTTATTGTATTTATCTGTTCAATATTTTTTAATACTTCCTGTGAGTTTAATTCGTTTAAAAAATCGGAAACAACTGGTAGTTTTTCCCTTTTATTATATAAAGCAGGCCTGCAGGCAAGTAAGGCTTTTGTATAAGCATTAGTAGGGTATTTTAAAACATTCTCGGTAGTATTTGATTCTACAATTTCTCCTTTATATAGCACTATAATTTTATCAGCAATTTCTGCAACTACTCCTAAGTCGTGTGTTATAAAAATTACACTCATGTTATTAGAAAGCTGAAGTTCCTTTATTAAATGTAATATGCTTTGTTGAACTGTTACATCTAAAGCAGTGGTTGGTTCATCACAAATAAGCAAATCAGGATTACAACAAATTGCCATAGCAATCATCACTCTTTGCTTTTGTCCACCACTTAATTGATGAGGGTATTTATTAAATACATCTTGGGGATTATCTAATTTTACTTTACGAAATAAATCAATTACTTTTTTTCTTGCTTCATTCAATGCAATATTTTCATGCAACATAATTGCTTCTTTTACCTGATAGCCACAGGTTAACACAGGGTTTAAAGAAGTCATTGGTTCTTGAAAAATCATGGCTATTTTTTTACCTCTAATTTGTTGCAAAGCCTGTTTGTCTTGCTTCAACAAGTTGATGGTTTTGCCATTATTGTTCCATAAAATTTCGCCACCAGTATAACGAACTGTTTTTTGTGGCAATAATTGTAGTATGGCTAAAGAAGTAACAGATTTACCAGAGCCACTTTCGCCTACAATAGCCACCACTTCTCCTTTTTGTACGGTTGCACTAATACTTTTTACAACATTTACCAATGTATTATTAGCCGTTAAAAAATTAATAGATAAATTATTAATTTGTAATAAAGGAGTAATGGTTTGCATTATGCAATGTAAGGAATATTCATTAGTATTAAACAATACGAGCTACGCAATGCGTAGCTCGTATATCAATAATAAAAGGAAATTAAATTAATACTTAGCAAATTTGAAAACAGTTGTTTCGCAACCATTTGCACAAATTGCTTTTATTAAATAAGTACCTTGTGATAAAGCACTCACATCAATTTGTTTAGTATTATCTCCTGCAGCTAATGCAGTATTTTTTTGAATTAATACTTTACCTGTAATATCAGTAACTATTAAACTAACAGTTTCTATTGCAGGTGAAACAATTTGTACATTCACTGTATTTCTAACTGGGTTAGGATATACGCTAGCAATACTAATTTGTTGCACTTTTCCTGCATTAAGAACAATGGTATTTGAATAGTTTACTTTACCATCTTTATCTAATTGTTTTAAACGATAGTAATTATTGCCACCTAATGGTTTAATATCGTTATAACTATAATTTAATGTTGCATTGCTATTACCATCTACAGATTTTGAGTTTACAAAATCTAATTTGCTGAAGTTTTTACCATCGGCACTGCGTTGCAACTCAAAACCAATATTATTCGTTTCAGTTGCAGTTTGCCAACTTAATATATTAGTATTTCCTTCTTTTTTACCAGTAAATAATGTGTAAGTTACAGGCAATACTTGTTCAGCAACCGAAATGTCATCAACATATAAATAATATTGATTACTTGCTGAATAAGCATGGAAACCAATATAATAAGTACCTGTACTTGTTGGTGTAAAGGATACTGTATTTGTACTAGCAGTTGCAGTATTAATGGTTGTATGGTCTGCTAAAAGCTCTGTCATTGAAGCAAAAGCAGCAGAGTTGCCATAATAAACATCCATTTTTTCTGTATAAGATGTGCTGTTGTTTCCATATTTATAGGTTAAGTCATAAGTTGTTCCAGCAGTTAAGCTTAACCCTTTAGTATAGAACCAAGTATTGGCAGCATTTGATCCATTATAATTATACACTAATACACGAGAACTAAAGCCATAACCTGGGCTACTTGTTGTTACCCAAGTATTACCAGTTCCAGGATTTTCTGCAGATGTACATAAAGGTAAACTTGTACCAGATGTACTGTTAAAGTTTTCTGTATAAGGCAATGTTGCAGGAGTACAAGCAGTAGTTAAAGAAATAACATTACTCCAATTACTAGAATCTGTTGCACTACAAATACTACGTACCCAAACATAATATGTAGTAGCAGGAGTTAAACCAGAAACTGTAGTCATTAACCCTGTAACGCCACTTACATTTGGAGCAGCATTTAAAGCTGGTGTTGTATTTGTTGTGCTGTAATAAATACTATAAGAAAGAGGTGGTGTACCAGAAACAGGAGCTGTCCAGCTTATGTCTGCACCAGAAGTAGTAACATTAGCTTTTGTAACAGCAGTTGGTTCGTTACAAGATGGAGTATTTTGTATAATAAAATTATCAAAACCAACATTACAGAAACCTGAACCCCAATTTGATGTTGCATTTAATCTAAATATAACTGTTTGGTTCATATAAGCAGATAAATCAACAGTTGCATTCTCCCAAGGAGATGTACTTGATGAATTAGCAGAGTTTGCAGTATATGTTGCTAAAACTGTCCACGTACTACCACCATCGGTTGATGCTTCAAATTTTAAATTGTCTGTTCCACTTGTTGCTCCCATCCAAAGTGCAAATTTTGCTTGTTTTGCAGTAGCACCCAATGCAAATGGAATTGATTGCAAATAATAAGGGTTATAAGTAGTAGTTGCATTGTAATAATTCATACTCATGAATGCAGCACCTTCAGCAGCAGTTGCAGATCCATGAGTAGCATCAGCAGCAACAGAAGTCCAATGTTGGGTAGCACCAACTGAACCTTCATAAACTGTCCAACAAGCTGGTAATGCACCAACTGAATTAAAGCCTTCGGTGTAAGGATAAATAGAAATAGCTTCGCACTGAGTAGCAAATTGTTTTACTAAAGTCCAACTACTAGAATCTGTTGCACTACAAATGCTACGAACCCAAACATAATAAGTTGAAGATGCAACCAAACCAGTTATAGTTTTAGGATTAGTTGTAACACCACTTATGGTAGGTGCTGTAGTTAAAGTAGGTGCAGTATTAGATGTACTATAATAAATACTATAAGATAAAGGTGGTGTACCATTAACTGGGGCTGTCCATCCTATATCTGCACTATTGGTTGTAATATTACTCACCGTAACATCTGTTGGTTCGTTACAAGTTGGTGAAAGTTCCACTTTAAAATCATCTAAACATAAATACCAAGGAGCAAATGTGCTATTCACTTTCACACCAAAATAATATACATCCGTAGTAGATGGTGTAAAGGAATATTTTGCCTGAGCATAAGTATTGTTAGTAGGGTTACTAATAGTTCCTAAAGGGTTTACCATATCTACACTTGCAGGATTGCTACCCCAAGCCACATCCACTGTAAAACCTGAAGTTGCATCAACATTTACATAATTGAAGGAGAAATCGTAAGACTGCCCAGCAGTTAATTGTATAGCAGGTGCAAAAATCCAGTTATTAGTACCATATCTGCTCCAAACATAATTAGTACCTGTTCTAGGTCCAATACCATTCATAATAGGCGTATTAGCACTAGTAATTTTAGTACCTGAAATATTTTCGATATTCCAGCAAGCTGGAACTACACCTGCACCAAAAGTTGAAAGACCTTCAAAACCTTCTGTCCATGGCAAAGAAGTAATTGCTACACAAGCAGAGGTAAATGATTTTTTGAAGCTCCAAGTACTTGAATCAGTTGCACTACAAATACTACGTACAAATACATAATAGGTTGTTGCAGCTGTTAAGTTTGTTAAGGTAGCAGTTGTACCCAAAACACCTGAAACGTTTGGCGTAGCAGTTAATGAAGGTGTTGCATCTACTGTACTATAATAAATACTGTAAGATAAAGGTGGAGTTCCTGAGGTAGGAGCATCCCAACTTAAATCTACAGTTGTAGGTGTAATATTAGAAGTAGATACATTAGTTGGTTCTTCGCAATTTGGTATTGGCTCATAAATTACATTATCAATAAATACTGCATAGCTAGGAGTACCTGTATGTTTAAAAACAAGTGTATTTACACCTGTTATAGTTGTAACTGGGCTAAGTACAAAATTATCAAAAGATGTAGTACTGGTAGGTGTAAAATCTGTTCCTATTTGCACAAAAGTAGAAACATCATTTGGATCAGTTAAATAACCAACTTGAATTGTTCCACCCAGTGTACCATTTGCTTGAGCATTAAACCTTAATCTATGTGTACTTAAATCAGAGCCACTAACAGGAGGCATTCTTAAATATGCAATGTTTCCTGAACTAGAGTACATATAAATGCTATTAGGAGCAGAAAAAGAAGTACCAACTTGAGTATAAGCTGAGCCAGCACCCATTTTTAACCAACAATCTGGCAATGCTGGTACAGTAACTGCATCAAAAGATTCATTAAAATAAGATACTAATGAACATGGGGTTGTAAACATTTTTGTAGCCCAAGTACTAGAATCGGTAACACTACATTTTGCTAAAATACTAAAAGTATAGTTTGTATTGCTTGTTAAACCAGTAAGTGCTTTTGTTAGTAAATTAGTATTATCACTGGCTACTAAACCAACAGGGCCACTACCAGCTGCACCACTAGTTCTTAACTCCCATTTATAACCCAAAGCTGGTGTAGATATTGAGGCATCCCAAGTTATTGTTGCTGTTGAGTCAGTAAATGTAAGCGGATCAATTTCTAAATTTGTTGGAGGCATACAGCTTTGTACAGCAAAATTATCGAACGATAAATAATAATCGCCTGTTAGCCAAGTGGCAGTAACTTTTACACTTATATACTGGCCAATATAAGCTGCTAAATCTTGTGTAAATGTCTTCCAACCAGCTGTGCCATCATTAATTACAGTAGCAACATCGGTATAAGTAACTCCAAAATCCGAAGAAATAGAAACAACAAAACTACAAGAGTTTGCTGCAGGAGGACCATAAGGAGAAGAATAGTCACTAAGTTGATAATTAAACGTTAATGCATCGCCAGCTAAAATTGCACCAACACTTACTGATGAAAAAGTACCATTTGGTGCTCCACTCCATAAGTTTCTGTATAAAATATTTGTTTGCTCATCTGGAATAGAAGAGGAAGTGCCAATTGTAAACCCAGTAGTTGACCAACCTGTTGGAACAGTTAGCACATCAAAAGGTTCTATCCATGGCCTTGCTTGAGCATATACTGTAGAAAAAGTATAAGGTGCCCAGGTACTTGAATCGCCTGCACCACAAATAGCTCTAACATATAAGTTATAAGTGGTAGAAATGGTTAATTCAGTAAAATCTGCTGTTAATGCTGTTGTGAAAGCTGTTGTATCTAATCCAGCAATACCACTACCTGGTGTTCCACTTGTTCTTAACTCAAATTGATAGCCACCAGTAGGGTTTGATACAGAAGCATCCCAAGAAACCGATGCTGTACTTATGCCAACTGGATTTGCAGCTAAATTTGTAGGGGGCATACAAGCAGGCATGTTGCCTACATTTACTGTATAATCTTCTGCTTCGCCATAAGTAGAATTTTTACATGGGTCTGGAGTGGATCCGTTATAGTCAACCATCACTCTCATTCTTGTATTTCCTGCAAGTGCAGTTAAAGGAGTAGCTATACTTAGAACAAAAGGTCCAGTAGTTGAAACATTGGAAGCAACTGTATAAGTTTCATCTGAATCTGCAAAATCACCATCTTGGTTCCAATCTATAAATGCATACACATATTCACTTGCATCAGCTAAAATGGAAACCGACAAATTATGAGAATTGTTGTAATAAACATAAGCAACCTTATTTAAATAATTTACAGGGCCTCCTGTATTACCAGTAGAAGAGTTATTGACCCCACCAAAAGTTACATTAGTAATGTGCTCAAAAGATGCATTACTAAAAGAAGAGTTGCAATACTGGGCTATACTTGTTGAATACAATACAATTAAACAAGTAAGCAAGAGTAACATTTTTCTCATAATAAGTTAATTTTAAGGCTTCAATGATATAACTTTTTTTAAAAAAAAAAAATAAAAAGAGGATAACCTCCTATTAATTTTATACAAGCGTTAAAAATGTAAAGAAAACAGATGGGAAATTACTCAATAGATACTATCTGAAACAATAAAATAACTATCAGGCTGAATTTTATAAAATGTGATGTCTTTTAAATTTTGGTTAGCTCTTACACCTATACTATGAATATACTTATTATTAAACTCTCGTTTCACTCTTACTGGTTTATTAGTGAAAAACTCTTCTGTATCCTGATTCCAGTACAACTCAGAAGTCCATAAAGTATCGCCAGCAATATTGTAAACCACTACACTATCTTTTAAATAAACTTTATTATCATTTTCTAAATACCTGCCATATTTAGCAAACAAATTGCTTTCAATACCAAGCGTATCATCATAAAAACTTACAAACAAAGTTTTAGTAAATTCTATTTTAGGGGTATCTAATAAATACCTTAACATAATTGGAGCATTTAGTTTTGCTCTCATTTTACCAGATTGGCTAATAAAGCTTTCTATATTCTTCCCTTCTTCTACTCCTAAAGTTGCTTTTCCTAAATCTCTTACAGTTTCTATTTTATTTTCGCAAGAAAACACAAAAAAGCAGCCTACCACTAAGACTGCCTTTTGGAAAGTAATATGTTTAAAATTGCTAATCATATTTACGTTTAATAAACCAAATATCACTTAAGCTAAAGCCAACAGAAAGTTTAAAGAAATTTTCGGTTATGTTGTTTGCTGCACTACCTCTTTTACCTATTTCTAATGCTGTATGAATTGTGGAATATTGGTAGCTAAACCTTGTAGAACGTACAGGCAAACCTAGTCCAATAGAAAAAGAAAAAGTTTTCATTTCTTTTCCGTCAGCATTAATATAATCTTTACCTACATTCAATCCTGCTCTATAAGCTACTCTACTGAAATAGCTTTTCGTATTTTTAGCATCTGGTGTCCATTGCCCTCCTATTTTAAATTGCCAACTATTTACAGTAGCATCTTTTTTATCGTAAAAACGATAATTTTTCCAATTAGATAAAAGTAAATCTGCACCAATAGCCCATCTATCATAAACGCCTGAAATATCTACAGAGGTTTTTTGAAATAAAAATCCGAAACCAAAATTTGCTGGAATTTTAATTTTACCTTTAATAGTATTACCCACATTTAAACTATCAATAGTGTAAGAACCACCAGAATAGTCATAATCAAATGTTTCTTTAAATGAAGTTTGCTCTGCATTTAGTTGATGGCCTAGAGAAAAAGTACCACCTAATTTTAAGTAATAAAAATCTTTAATAGGCTTTGTTATTTTTCTATTCTTAGCAGAATCGGATAAAAGTATATCGTATTGAAATCCTCCCATTAAAAAGACTCCACCAAATGTTGTAGATGTATTGTAATTGGCTTTATAATATACTACCGTATCGTTAATAAAACCACGTTTGGTATTGTTTTGCTTTTTACCAAAATGATAACCAGTAGATAACCCAATTGCTAAGTTTTTCCATTTTTTTCCAACCCCAACAAATACTTCATTCATGCCACCTGTACCTTCAAATAAAGATTGAACACTATCAATTCCTGCTAATCTTTCATTTCTAATAATATTATAGCTTATACGAGTTACAGGTTTAAAACCAAAAGCTAAACCAAAAGAGTGTTTAGAACTAATTGGGGTTGCAACTGCAATATATGCAGGTGAAAAATTGGCTGAATTGTATTTATTTACTGGAGCTTTACTTCTTAGTATTCTGGAATCTATTGTAACACCTAAATCATAAGTAACAATTCTGGTACTGGCAAAAGATGCAGGATTATTGAAGTTGATAGATTGAAGATCATTATAAGCTACAGCAACACCACCCATACCATTATTTAAGGTTTGAAAAGTATTCGTTAAATCACCCAATCCGTATCTGGAAAATGGTGAATTTTCTTGTGCTGCTGTAATGAAGATGAAACAAACTGTAAAAATTACAGTAGCTGTAAATCTATTAATTATTGTTTTCGCTAATTGCATAAAGTCCTTTAAATATTAAATAAGGGTCGGCAAATATCTTGTTTTTAAGATGAGAGACAAAAAAAGCCATATCGCCACCTGTTATTAGCACGTTAAATTTGTTATATTTTTTAGAATAAGCTTCTATAATACCATCTATTTCTTTAGCCATACCTAATAAAACACCACTTAATAAATTAGTTTTAGTATCGTAGCCAATTAAAGGAAAATTATGAGTAGCTTCTACCAAAGGCAATAAAGCTGTTTGTTGGTGCATTGCTTTAAAACGCATGTTCATGCCTGGTGAAATGCTACCACCTAAAAACTCATGAAATTTATTGATGAAATTAAAAGTAATACAAGTACCTAAGCCTATTGCCAAATTGTGGTTATTAGGGTACAAATGTATAGCTCCTGCACAAATTGCCAATCTATCGGCACCAATAGTTTCTGGCTTGCCAACTGGTGTGGTAAATGGTAATTTGCTGTTTGCATTTAATTGGTGAAAAGTAGTTTTTTGTTGTAACAACTCTTCTATTGCTTTATTATGATTTATTACTGAGGAAAAAATTGATTTTTGTGGTTGATATTTTTTTAATAGTACTTCAACGTTTGCCACCTTATCATTTTCTAATACCTCTACTTGCAGCAGCTCTGCCCCTTTAAAAACAGCACATTTTAATCTTGTATTCCCAAAATCGAAGCAAAGTGTTGTTTGCATAATTTTTTATAAGTTAAAAAATATTTTTAATCAAAGTTAGTTTTGTACAATTGGTATTAGCCGTCCTCCTTCATTTACACCTCTTTCGCCTTCTTCCTGGTATTCTGCATCTTGGTTTACTTTCCAAACATCATATAATTCTTTTCCTGCAATAATATTTTTAGCTGCAAACATAGCAGTCATCATACTATGATCTTGGTTATTATATTTATGCATACCATTTCTGCCAATTAAGTAAAGACCTTTATAAGGTTTTAATCCATCTCTAACTAACTGCACTTTTTCTTTATAATTTTTATCGTACACAGGATAAGCTTTAGGCTGCCTAACTACATACCCCTCTACTACATTTTCTTTGTTTAATAATCCTATTTGGTGCATTTCATTGGTTGCTAAATCAATTAAATCATCATTGTTTTTTTGCCACATGCCATCTCCTTCAAAACAAAAGTACTCTAAACCATAACATGCCATACTTTCATCTGGTACCATATATGGGCTCCAACTTTTAAAGTTCTGAATTCTTCCAACTTTAACTGATGGGTCGTGAATATAAATCCAATTATCGGTAAAGCTGTCTTTATCTTTACAAATTAATACTACTGTTAAAAAATCTCTATACCTTAATTGTAACGCAGCCTCTTTTGCTACTTTGTTTACTGAAGGTAGAATATTTGGCACTATATTTTTTATAGATGCTGAGGAAAGGACGTAGGTAAACTTTTCGTCAAATTGTTCATTTTTCATGACTACTTGCCAAAGGTTATCATTAAAATTAAGCCCTTTAACTTCTGCATTCATTTTTACTTTAACACCTAATTGCAAACATTTATCTCTACAGGTTTCCCACATCATTCCTGGGCCTTTTTTAGGATATCTAAAAGAATCTATTAATGTTTTAATTACCTTTTCTTTACTAGCGTAACCAGGTTTTATTAATGCATTTTTTATTGCAGAGGATAATGATAAACCTTTAATTCTTTGAGCTGCCCAATCTGCCGAAATATCTTTACAGCTTATACCCCAAACTTTTTCGGTATATGTTTTAAAAAAAATAGAATATAATTTTTTACCAAACTGATTAGAAACCCAGTCTTCTACATTTTGAGGGTTTTTTACAGGAAAAAGTTTTGCTTTTAAATAACTTGCAACACAAAGAAAAGATTGCCAAAGCCCTAATTTTTTGAGTGCTTCTAGAGCAACTAATGGATACGCAAAGAATGTATGGTTGTAATAAATTCTACTACTTCTTGGCCTTTCCAGTAAATCATCCTGTAAAATTTCTGTCCAAAAATCTTCTACCTCTTTGCTCTTGCTAAAAAACCTATGTCCACCAATATCAAAATAATATCCTTTATAGTTTTCAGTTCTTGAAATACCACCCACATATTGCTTATCCTGTTCAAAAATAGTTGTACTAATTCCTGCCTTGCCTAATAAATAAGCAGCTGATAAACCTGCTGGACCTGCACCAATAATTGCCACCTTATTGCTCATTCAATTTCAATCAAAATTTATAAAGCCGTGAAAATATTACTTAGATGCCAATAAATAAAAATAAAAACTACAAAGATTAAATAACTTTTAAATAAATAACCTTTAACGATTCTTTGAGTGTAAAGTATTGCATATAAATTTAGATTTGCACCATGAGATTGAATTTTACAATAATCTTCAACTTAATTTTCTTTTTTTCACTAAACTCTTTTAGTAATATATCTTTTGCTCAATATTCTACAACAAACAATAAAAATAAAAACAACTCACATACTAAAAATATTACAGGTGTTTGGCGTGGGTACTTTATTCAAAGAGAATTTGATTTACTTACCAAAAAATTTCATGAAGAACGTTATAAATACGAAGTTCAAATAAACAATACTCAAACCAGCAAACTACAAGGTGTTACTTACTCTTATTTAGACAAAAGATTTTATGGTAAAACAGCATTACAAGGAATTTTTACTGTTAAATCTAACAATGTTCTAATCAAAGAAAGTAAAATGTTAGAGCTAAAAATGACTGGCAATTCAGAGCCATGCTTAATGACTTGTTATTTGACTTATTCTAAAATTGGAGATAAAGAAATATTAAAAGGAGATTATTCAAGCACAATAAATTCTTCAAAAAGTGATTGCGGCGAAGGTATTGTATATTTAGAAAAAGTACCAGATAGTGATTTTGGAAAGGAAGATTTTTTAGTGAATAAACCTAACTCATCTCTAAGCAAATCCTCAAAAAATTCTTCGCCTAATAAAAAAATAAATTCAGCAAAATTAAAATATAAGCCAGGTGCCGAAGATGCATTAGTTACAAACAATAAACCAATAATAAAAAAAGAGACAACTCAAAAACTGGTAGATAAAATTGAAAAGAAAGAAAGCAATCAACCTACTGCCCCACTTGAGAAAATTGAAAAAATAGAAAAACCTACAACCCCACTTCCTAAGGTTTTAACAGAAAGAAAAAATAATTTAGTAAAAACTTTTTATGTTGGCGAAGGTGAAATAAGTTTAGAATTATACGATAATGGACAAATAGATAATGATATTGTATCTATTTACCACAATGGTGTGCCGGTTATACAAAATGAAAGGTTAAGCACTATTCCAATTAAACTAAATATTAAAATTACTGCTTCTGAACCTGTTCAAGAATTTATTTTAGTTGCTGAAAGTTTAGGAGAAATTCCACCTAATACATCTTTATTAAAAATTAAAGCAGGAAATAAAAGCTATCAAGTTTTCTTAACCTCCGACTTGCAGAAGAATGCTAAAATTGTTTTTGAATATAAACCACAAAACGAAGACAGCCAAACACCTAAAAAATAATTACCCAACTTAATTTTTACTGCATAAATAAACAGTATAATAGTTAAGGTTGCTTAATTTTTTTTGAAAATTCCAATGGTGCTTAACCAATAGCTCTTCAATCCATTTCTTGTTATTGGTAAGCAATGTAAATTTATTTTCTATTAAAAGTGTACTTTCTTGCAATTCGCTAAAATTTATATTAAAGCCTTTTAAATAAAGTTTTATACCGCTATCTCCAAATCCTTCCTGTAAAAATAAATTTGTTTTTGTTTCAATAGCAATTTTTTGTGCAACTTCTGAGGCTTGATAAGGATTATAATTAAATAAATAATAATGGTTAATTAAATCTTGTGTATGGATAGAATCTATATTATTATCAACAGACTTTTGTTTGGCTACATAAAAAGAAAGTAGCAATGTAATACAGTTCAAAAGCAAAAATAAATTTAATCTTTTGCTTATCCATTCTTTTGTACAAAGCTCATTAAAGCAAATTGCAACAAACAAGGAAAATACAGGAATTAAAACCAAATAAATTCTTTGAATAATTACAGAACCATGTATAAAATAAATTAAAAAGAAAAGTATAAAAATAGCAATTGGTGCAGTATTTAACCAATTTAAAGTGCTACTGATTTTATACTTTTTAAACATCAGATAAAAAGCCACCACAACAATCAAATAAAAGTGAAAATTAAAGTGTGTTAAGTGAAAAATAGCTGCAAATGCTTGTGTAAAATTTTTAATTGCAAATGGGTTAACTGGTAAATTATTTTCTGTTGGAACAGAAAAACTAAATAACCAATAATAGTAGAGTATATTTAATACAATTGCAAACAATAAAGATAGTATTAAATAAAAAATATTATGCTTTGATATTTGAGTGCTGAAATTATATTTTTTGTATGCAACAAAAACATAAATAATAATTGCCAACAAAATCATTGCTGTAGCATAATATACATTAACAGGTAAACAAAAAATACATAAGCTTGTAGCAATAAATAATTTTATAAAATCGGTTTTAAGTACAACCTGATTTTTAATGATTTTTAAAAAATAATACGTTTGTATAATAGCTAAAAATGTACTTAGAGAGTAACCACGTAACTGAACAGAAAAATTAAGCAATGCAAAAGTGGAAGCAAAAACAGATGATGCAATTAAGGCAATTTGTTTGCCATAAATTTTAGCAGTAATGGTATAAAAAATAATAAAAGAAAAAGTTGAAATTATGAAAGGAATAATTCTGAAATAAACAGGATTTAATAAAGCTTGCTGTAAATTATTTATACCAGCAATTTGCTTATGAATATTTAAAACTAAACTAAATAAAATATGATTATTAGCATTGTGGTAATTGGTTAAGGTAGTTTTAAAAGGAACAAATACAAAATGAATCAGAGTATAAATTTCATCTTGCCAAAAATTATTATTAATAAAAAACAAAGCACAGCCTAAAAAAACAAAGCAAGTTATTAATACTATTAGTTTACTACTATTCATTATATCTTTTCAATAATTATTAAAAGTAAATAACTCCAATTAAAAAATTGCCAACCTGTCAGAAAAAACAATTTGGTATTTTGTTTGATTTTCTGTGTAGGTCAGCCTAAAATGGGCTTAATTAGTTATTTTAACCATTAAAAGTACTTATACAATGCAAAAAGGACAGATTCGTGTACAAACAGAAAACATTTTTCCAATCATTAAGAAATTTTTGTACAGCGAACACGATATTTTTTTAAGAGAATTAATAAGCAATGCAACCGATGCTACTCAGAAACTAAAAACTTTATCTTCCATTGGAGAAGCAAAAGGCGAACTTGGTGATTTAAGAATAGACGTTGTATTAAATGCAAAAGAAAAAACAATTTGTTTTGAAGACCGTGGTGTTGGAATGACTAAAGAGGAAGTAGATAAATACCTTAATCAGGTTGCCTTTAGCGGTGCAGAAGAATTTTTACAGAAATATAAAGATGCAAGCATTATTGGGCATTTTGGTTTAGGTTTTTATAGTGCATTTATGGTTGCAGAAAAAGTAGAAGTAATTACACAAAGCCATAATGCAGATGCTGCAACAGTTTACTGGAGTTGTGATGGCAGCCCAGAATTTGAATTATACGAAGTAGAAAAAAAACAAAGAGGCACCAAAATTATTCTTCATATTAACGATGAAAGCAAAGAATTTTTAGAAGCTCACAAACTAAAAGAAATTTTAAATAAATTTTGTAAATACTTACCAATACCAATTTATTTTACCGATATAGCTGAAGAAAAGAAAGAAGGTGAAGAAGAAAAAAGTATCAATAATACCAATCCAATTTGGGTAAAAAAGCCAAGCGATTTAACTAAAGAAGATTATGAAAATTTTTATCGTGAACTGTATCCATTTGGAGAAACACCTTTATTTTGGATTCATTTAAATGTAGATTATCCTTTTAACCTTACTGGTATTTTATATTTTCCAAAAATTAAGCAGAGCTACGAAATACAGAAAGATAAAATTCAATTATACAGCAACCAGGTTTTTGTAACTGATGAAGTAAAAGATATTGTTCCAGAATTTTTAATGTTGTTGCATGGTGTAATAGATAGCCCAGATATACCTCTTAACGTTAGTAGAAGCTATTTACAAGGCGACCCCAATGTTAAAAAAATTAATAACCATATCACCAAAAAAGTAGCAGATAAATTAGAAGAAATTTTTAATAAAGAAAGAACTGAGTTTGAGCAAAAATGGGAAAGTCTTGGCTTATTTGTAAAATATGGAATGATGACCGATGATAAATTTTTAGAAAAAGCCAATAAATTTTTATTATTAGAAAACACAACAGAAAATAAATTTTATACTTTAGAAGAATACAAAACAACTACAGAAGCCTTACAAAAAAATAAAGAAGGTAAACAGGTAATACTTTATACAACCAACCCAATTCAACAAGATGCTTATATACAAGCTGCACAAGCAAAAGGATATAATGTTGTAAAAATGGAAACTATTGTAGATGCTGCCTTTATTAATAACATGGAAATGAAATGGGAGAATGTAACATTTACAAGAGTTGATGCAGATATAACAGATAATTTAATTGATAAGCAAGATACAACAGAAAGTGTTTTATCTAAAAGTGAAGAAGAAGAACTAAAAAAATTATTTGAAATAAAAGAAAATGAAATAACTGTAAGTGTTGAAATAAAAGGCTTACAAAAAGATTCTCAACCAGTAATTGCCACCAGACCAGAGTTTATGCGTAGAATGAAAGATATGGCAAGTATGGGAGGTGGAATGTCAGCTTTTTATGCTCAAATGCCCGATGAAGTAACCTTAACAGTAAATGGCAATCATCCTATTTATCAAACCTTATTAAAAGAAAGTGATATAGAGAAAAAAGAAAAACAAGTTCGTAATTTGGCCGATTTAGCATTACTTTCTCAAGGCTTACTAAAAGGTGCTGCACTTACAAATTTTATAAACAGAAGTGTTTATTTAATGCAGAATGAAGATACCAAAATAGCAGCAACTGTGTAATATTGTTTTAACCATTTATTTAAGATTGTTTTAAAATCTTTTGTAGTAAAGAAAATTAAAACAACCTTTATATTTTAATTTTTCAGCCCAATAATTTTGTTAATAATATTATTGGGCTTTTTTATGTAAAGAGTTGCATCATAGTAAATTTATTTATTTAAACTAATTCCTTTTAAGTATTTTACACCATGACTTTTAAATTACACACTTCCTATCAACCAAGTGGCGACCAACCAACAGCAATTCAGCAATTGGTGGATGGTGTAAATAATGGAGAACAATTTCAAACACTATTGGGTGTAACTGGCAGTGGCAAAACTTTTACCATTGCCAATGTTATCGAAAAAATTCAGCGGCCAACTTTAGTGCTAACTCATAACAAAACATTAGTAGCTCAGTTATATGGCGAGTTTAAGCAATTTTTTCCAGACAATGCAGTAGGATATTTTGTAAGCTACTACGATTATTATCAGCCAGAAGCTTATATGCCTGTAAGCAATGTGTATATTGAAAAAGATTTAAGTATTAATGAAGAGTTAGATAAACTTCGATTACAAGCAACCAGCCAATTATTAAGTGGCAGAAGAGATGTAATTATTGTTGCCAGTGTAAGTTGCATTTATGGCATGGGCAACCCAACTGAGTTTGAAAATGGAATAATCAGAATAAAAAAAGGGCAAACCATTTCTCGCCAAGGTTTTTTACATAACCTTGTAAATGCTTTGTATCATCGTAGTCAGGGAGATTTTAGTAGAGGAACTTTCAGAGTAAATGGAGATACAGTAGATATTAATTTACCTTATGTAGATTATGGTATAAGAATAACATTTTTTGGCAACGAAATAGAAGAAATTGAAAGCCTTGAAATAAGTTCTTCTAAAAAAATTTCAGCTATGGATGATGCAGCCATTTTTCCTGCCAACTTATACCTTGCACCTAAAGATATGATTCAGCAAGTGATGAATGATATACAAGATGAAATGATGGAGCAAGTAGCTTATTTTAAAACCCAAGGAAAATTATTAGAAGCACAACGTATAAAAGAAAGAGTGGAGTACGATATAGAAATGATTAGAGAATTAGGTTACTGCAGTGGTATTGAAAATTATTCGAGATTTTTTGATAGAAGAAAACCAGGAACCAGACCATTTTGTTTGTTAGATTATTTTCCTAAAGATTTTGTATTGGTAATTGATGAAAGCCATCAAACCATACCTCAAGTTGGAGGAATGTATGGAGGCGATAGAAGTAGAAAAATGGTATTGGTAGAATATGGATTTAGATTGCCATCTGCCTTAGATAACAGGCCTTTGAATTTTCATGAATTTGAGAACCAAATTGGACAAACCATTTTTGTAAGTGCCACACCTGGCGACTATGAATTAAAAAAAACAGAAGGTATTATAGTAGAACAAGTAGTAAGGCCAACAGGTTTACTTGAACCTCCTATTGAAGTAAGACCAAGTGTAAACCAAATAGATGATTTGTTAGAAGAAATAGATAAACGTGTTAAAAAAAATGACAGGGTTTTAGTAACAACACTTACTAAAAGAATGGCAGAAGAAATGGATAAATATTTACAACGCATCAACATAAAATCAAAATACATTCATAGCGATGTGGATGCTTTAGAACGTGTAGAAATATTGCGACAGTTGCGTTTGGGAGAAATAGATGTTTTAGTTGGAGTAAATTTATTAAGAGAAGGATTAGATTTACCTGAAGTAAGTTTAGTTGCCATTTTAGATGCAGACAAAGAAGGCTTTTTAAGAAATGAGAGAAGCCTTACACAAACAGCAGGACGTGCTGCAAGAAATGTAAACGGCTTGGTAATTTTTTATGCAGATAAAATTACACAAAGCATGCAACGCACCATTGATGAAACCAATAGAAGAAGAGAAAAACAAATAGCTTATAATGTAATGCATAACATTACACCAAAAACCGTAAGTAAAAGCATTCAACAAATTATGCAGCAAACATCAGTATTAGATATTAAAGGCTTTGACGAAACTAAACAGTATGCAATAATAGATGGAGATGAAATGTTTAATAGTGCAGCAGAAGAAAAAAGAACTTATAAAACTATTCCACAAATGGAAAAAGCCATTGCATCTTTAAAAAAGAAAATGGAAAAAGCTGCAAAGGATTTAGATTTTATAGAAGCAGCTAAGCTAAGAGATGAGATGTTTAGAATGGAAAAGGAGTTACAAAGTATGAAATAGAAATAAATGTCATTCCGAATGTAATGAGGAATCTGTTTTGCTTTGAAAAATAAATAAATCTCATTCCGAATGTAATGAGGAATATATTTTGCTTTGAAAAATAAATAAATCTCATTCCGAATGTAATGAGGAACCTGTTTTGCTATGAAAAAAAATAAATGTCATTCCGAATGTAATGAGGAATCTATTTTACTTTAAAAAGAAGTTGGAGGGGATGAAATAAATGTAAATTATTTAAAATCTTTGTAAATTGCACATAATGAAAACCAGTTTTTTAGATAGAACAGTTTTTGAAGCCAGAAACATGACAAAAGATGGCAATATTGATAATAACTATTGGCATGATAAATCCATAGAAGAAAAAATGCAGGCTGCTGCAATTGTAACAGCAGCAGCTTTTGGCGAACCAGATTTTTTAAAGAAAAAAGTAGAACGTACGATTTTTACCAGCAGAAAGCACAAAAAGTAAATGGAGATTTTTAATGCAGATTTTGCAGATTTTATAAAAAGCCTCAACAAACACGATGTTGAATATATGCTTGTTGGTGGATATGCTGTTATTTTAAGGGGTTATAGCAGAAGTACAGGCGACATGGATATTTGGGTTAATAAAACAGAACCCAATTTTACCCAACTTCAAAAAGCAATTACTGAATTTGGTTTGCCGCTTGCTGCAATACCTAAAGAAAAATTTTTTTCAGAAGACTATGATGTGTTTTCTTTTGGTCGCCCACCTTATGCTATAGAAATTATGACTGCATTAAAAGGAGTTGCATTTGATGAAGCTTTTGCACATGCAACAATTCAAAAAGTAGAGAATGTGGAAATCAGGGTTATTCATTTAAATCAACTTTTACAAGCCAAAAAAGCTGCTGGCCGCCATAAAGATTTAAATGATATAGAAAATTTGCCTCAGTCAAATTAATTTGCAGAACAGATATCCTGCTAAGATTTTAACTTTAACACTATTAAAAACTATACTTTGAAAATACATCTTGCATTTACTATTTCACTATTTATCAGCATTCAAATAGTTGCTCAAAACACACCCGTTTTAAAAAAACAAATCAGTCTTACAGAAATTAATAATGTTTTAAACAATAGCAATCAAAATACATTTTTGGTAAGTGGAAATGATAACTACACATTAATAGAACAGGCTTCTAAAATACAATTAGGCACCCTACAGGTAGATGTTGGCAGTTACAGCTTGCCAGGACATAAACAAACTTATTTGTGGAACAATAACAGCTTTATTATTTCAGAAGGACGAACATTACTGCTTGTAGATATCTTGAAAAAAAGTATTGACACCATTTTTAATGAGCTGAAGTTTCCTGAATTTATTATTCAATATTCACCAATACCTTGGAATGACGAAACTCTTTTGATTGTAACAAAAATTTACCCTGTATCAAAAACCGGAAATGTACAATTCTCCAAAACCGATAAAAACAATCAAACCGTTTATGATGATACAAAAAATTGCAGGTTATTATTGTATAATATCAAATCAAAAAAAGTAATTAAACAAGTAAGTATCAATTTTGCTATTACATGTTTTAGTAACCAAAACAATAAATTGCTTGCAGGTAGTTTTGATGGAAATATTTACAATATTGATAGTACTTTAAATACACAGTTAATATTTCAACCATTTAAAGTACCCGTACATAGTGTATTACTGCAAAATAATTTTATTGTAACCATACCACATATTGCTCCAAAATTTATTGGAGATGAAGCAGACGGTACTGTAATTATTTATAATACCGAAACTAAAAAATCTACAACATTTAATTTGCCACTTGATTCGCCTGTAGTTGAATCACGATGGGAAATGAATCCTGACCCATCCAATCAAATTAAAAAAATATTTTCCCTACCCAAACAACATACATTATTAATAAATTATGGATTTAGGCAGTTGCTAAATCTTAATCTTGTAACGAATGATACAGTTAGCTATCCCATAAATAAAAATGCTGTTAGCTTTTATTGCTTTAATAGAGACAGTAGCTTATTACTTGCTGCTACTCAAGAGAAAGCAGACATTTTTGGTGTAACAGGAGATATTGCCTTGTACAGCTTAAATAAAAAATCGTTCCAACCATCCTTCAACAAGCCTTTAGAACAAAAAGAGTGGACTCGTCTCTATAAGTTTTTTGACGATGAAGGCAACTACCATTTTCTAACATATAAATCAGACTATAGCAACAAAGATTCTATTACCATTTTCTCAAGCAACAAAACAGAGCCAATTTATTTAGCAAGCAACAATTGCAAGTTTAATGTTAACGAAAGAGACCAAACAATAACACTCAACTCAGCTAACAGAAGCGTTATTGGCAAAATAGACTTTAATAAATTGTGGAATAACAGTTATCGCTTTAACCTTGGTTACAGATATAATGAAGACGATAGTTTACACACCGATATATTCAATGTCATTCAGGACCTGAGACGCAAGCCCAACAAAGACTTTGCTTATCAAACAACAGAGGTACACCTTATACCCAACAAGCAATTATTGGTTGCTGGTTATAAACCATCATCAACAGGCAGCAGTTTATACAATTTTGTTTTAGTAGATTCTAACAATACAACTATTTTTAAATTAGATGGTATAGACAACGCTTCTATATTTACTACATTACAAATTGACGCTTCTAAAAAATATATTGCTTATTATGCAAAAACAAAGGGTGACAATACTTTATTTGTATGGAATCTTGAAACCCAAAAGCAGGTTTACAGTAAAGCTTTTGCCGATAAAAAACCATTAAGCCATTTTAGTTTCGATAGAACTAAAAACATACTATGGTTTACAGAAGAAGAATTTGGTAGCAATAATCATTTGTATAAAATAAATCTTAGCAACAATAATCCTTTACCACAAAAAGTTTTATCAAATCCTTCAATATTTGGATTTGCAATTGATGAAGAAAAAGATTTGCTTGCTTTTGAAACCTATAGTGAAATGACGTTGATGAAACTAAGTACACAAAAAATACTTTGGAGAGACAATCCACTTGAGTCTTCCATTAAAATATCTTATCAACCTAATGGAATTGCATTTGGCACTAAAAGTGAATTTTATACAATTGCCAATAATTTAAATAACTGTTATTTTACAACTTATACAGGTAATAAACCAGTAGAAATTTTAAACAACCATTTGTATAAAGCAGATAAATCTGCCATCAACAACTTAGCATTTGTGTTAAAAGAAAAAGGCTTTTTACCCGAAGATTTTGACATGTATTTTAACAGACCTGATTCTGTTACATTCGAAGCAGGTTCAACAAATGCAACTTATAATGAATTATTGAGTAAAGTGGTAGAAAAAAGAAAAAGAAAATTCAACACACAAAACATTACAGAGGTTTTAAGCAATAGTCCTACTTGTACAATAATTAATAAAAATGAAATTCCCGATGTAACAAAAGAAAATCATATTCTGTTGCAAATAAAAGCAAGTTCACCTACATCTGCAGCAATTACAGCTATACATATTTTAAACAATGGTGTACCTGTTTTTGGCAAAGCTGGTTTTACAAACAATAATCAACCAATAACAGAAGAACAAAAGATTGATGTTGTTTTAACCAATGGAATTAATAATGTTCAAGTGTATGTTTCAGACAATACAGCATTGGTTTCTGCATCAGAAAGTATTATCATCAGTTCAGATTATATAGAAGTAACAGAACCAAAACAACACTTCATAGGCATAGGCATTAATCAATTCTCCAATCCAGATTACAATTTAAACTGGAGTGTAAAAGACATTAGAGATTTGGCACTCAAGCTAAAATCAAAATATCCAAACATTATTATAGATACATTGTTTGATGAAAATGTAACCAAAGAAAAAATTTTAGCAGTAAAGAAAAAATTATTGCAACTGAATGAGAATGATAAAGTAATTGTATCATACAGTGGTCATGGTGTATTAAACAAAGACTTCGATTATTTTCTTTCCACGTATAGTATCAATTTTGAAAAACCAGAAGAAAAAGGTTTGTCTTACAATGATTTGGAAAATTTGTTAGACAGTATAAAGCCACGTCAAAAACTCATGTTTATAGATGCCTGCCATAGTGGAGAAGTAGATAAAGAGGAGATAGAAAAGGTTGAAGCATCTAAGAAAGAATTAGAAAAAAATGGAGTTGTAACTAAAAGCACTATTAAAGTAAAGCCTAAAAAAAACATAGGCATGGCAAATAGTTTCGAACTCATGCAAAACTTGTTTGTAAATGTAGGCAAAGGCACAGGAGCAACTATTATTAGTGCTGCAGGTGGTATGCAATATGCACAGGAAAGAGGCGATTTAAAGAATGGCGTATTTACATACAGTGTTTTGGAAGCATTTGATAAAAACACTACATTAAAAGTTTCAGAATTAAAGAAAATAGTAGGTGAACGTGTAATACAACTTACCAATGGTTTACAAAAACCAACATCAAGAAATGAAGCTAATAATTATGATTGGGTAGTGTGGTAAATGGTATTGCTGATTTTTATTAATTATATTTCATTTTTTGCAGAAATAGTTTTTTGTACAAAAATTTTTCATGAGATATGCATGCTTAATAGTATTATTTTTTATCCTATTTTTTCTAAGAGCACAAGAACCAACTTTAGTAACTCTTATTGGGCATTCAGAAACTATTACTCTTACAAAATTTTCACCAAATGAACGATTGATGCTTACAGCATCTGAAGATGCCTTGTATAAACTTAACTTTGCAACTACCGGCAACAAAAAAGTTTTAGTTTAATTATTTTTTTAAGTTTATGAATAAAATTTTTGCTACAATAATTACAATAGGCGATGAGTTATTAATTGGCCAGGTAATAGATACCAATAGTGCATTTATAGCTCAGGAATTAAATAAAATAGGCATTTCCGTAAAACAAAGAGTTTCCATAGCCGATGAAGAAGAAGCCATTTTTACTGCATTAGATAATGCTTTTACTCATTCAAATATTATTTTAATAACTGGTGGCTTAGGCCCAACATCCGATGATATAACCAAACCAACTTTATGCAAATATTTTGGCGGAAAAATGACCATGCACCAACCTACTCTACAACATGTAACCTATTTATTTGAACAGGTTTTTAAACGCCCAATGATTGAACGAAACGTACAACAAGCAATGGTGCCAGATGTTTGTACAGTGCTTAAAAATGAAGTTGGTACTGCACCAGCAATGCTTTTCAAAAAAAATAATACCATTTGTATTGCAATGCCAGGTGTACCTTTTGAAATGAAATGGATTATGCAACACCATGTTTTAGATATTATACCACAACAATTTAAAACAGGAATTATTTTACATAAAACCTTACTAACAGCTGGTATTGGCGAAAGCTTTTTAGCAGAGCTAATTCAAGATTGGGAAAATAAATTACCAACTGATATAAAATTAGCTTACCTGCCAAAATTTGGTATGGTACGCTTAAGGTTAACTGGATTGGGCTTAAACAAAGAACTGCTGGCAGAAAAAATGCAAACCGAATTTGAAAAATTAAAAACTATTGTTCAAGAATTTTTAGTAATTGATGAAGATCTAAGTTTAGAAGTAGTAGTATCTAACCTGCTCAAACAATATCACCAAACAGTAGCTATTGCAGAAAGTTGTACAGGTGGTGCCATTGCAAGTTCAATTACTGCATTACCCGGTGCTAGTAGTGTTTTTAAAGGTGGCATTGTTTGTTATAGCAACTACGCTAAAAATAAATTACTACATGTGCCAAATGAAATATTAAACACAGTTGGTGCTGTAAGTAAAGAAACGGTAGAAATTTTAGCAACTAATATATTAAAAAATCATAACAGCCATTATGCACTTGCAGTAAGTGGAATTATGGGACCAACTGGTGCAACAGAAACAAAGCCTATTGGACTTGTTTGGATAGCAGTAGTATCCGAAAAAAATTTAATAACTAAACAATTTAATTTTAAATACGACAGAGAAAGAAATATACAACACACCACTGTAAATGCCTTAAATATGCTAAGAAAATTAATTATAGAAGAAAATAAAAATAGCTGAAATGGAAAATTATTATAAACTTATCTCTTTTGAAATAGAGCCATCAATTGATAATCGTAGAAAAATCATTAATTACTTTACTTTAAATGGTTTTAACATTATTGAAGAGAATTTTGAAAAAATTGTATGTAATAAAAAAGATTCTTTTTTAAGCAGTTGGCATTTCAATCCTCTAAAATGGAGTTCAAATGTGGTTATTAATTTATTTAAGAATAGTATTGAAGCTCATTTTTCTTTAGATATAACAAACATCAATAATCCTAAACAGGAAATTGCAGTTTGGCATATTTTTTTACAAAATTTTCAGCATACATTACAGGGTAAAGAGATAAATACAACTGAATTAAACCTTGCAATTAAACAATCAAAAAAAACAGGATGGTTAAATTTTTGTAAGTTTATTTTTATTTACACTATTGTTGGTTTAATTGGTTTCTATAGCAGTAAATCATTCGGGTTAAAATATCCTTTATTTTTTTCTTTGCCTCTTATTATTATTCTTACAGCAATATTTAATAAAAAAAGAATAGAAAAACAATTAAAAGCTTTTACTTAACCGCTCATACATTTTTAAACATAAATGAAAATAAAAAAAGCCATTCAACTTTTAAATTAAATGGCTTAAAAAAATATCAGGTTTAATTACCACTCTCTATGCATATCCCATTTTTCAAATTCTTTAGCAACAGCCGTTAAAAAACTTGCCCCCAAACTACCATCTACAATTCTATGATCGTAGCTCATACTTAAATACATCATGTGCCTTATACCAATGGTATCTCCTTCTGGAGTCTCAACTACTACTGGGCGTTTTTTAATTGCACCGACAGCAAGTATAGCAACCTGAGGCTGGTTAATAATGGGCGTTCCCATTAAACTTCCAAAAGTGCCTACATTGGTTAAGGTAAAAGTACCACCCTGTGTATCATCTGGTTTAAGTTTATTATTTCTGGCACAATCTGCTAAATTATTTACTGTTTTACTTAACCCAACTAAGTTTAGCATATCAGCCCCTTTAATAACAGGCACAATTAAATTTCCCGATGGCAAGGCAGTTGCCATGCCAATATTAAAATCTTTCTTTATAATAATTCTATCTCCATCAATGCTGGCATTAATCATAGGGTAACGTTTCATAACCCTTGTAATGCACTCAATAAACATTGGTGTAAAAGTAATTTTAGTTCCTACTTCTTTTTCAAATTGCTTTTTAACTCTATCTCTCCACAAAACCATATTGGTAACATCAGCTTCTGTAAAACTAGTTACATGCGGACTAGTATGCTTACTATCAACCATGTGTTTGGCTATTAGTTTACGCATTCTATCCATTTCAATAATTTCTACATTTCCATTTATAACTACAGCAGGTTGTGCAGGTTGTTCTTTAACTGCAGTTGGTGCTGTAGTTGTTACTTCTGGTGTTACGATAGTAGTTGTAGCAACTGCTATTGGTTGTACTGTAGTAACTGGCGATATTACTTTACCTGCTTTTTTATCAGCAACATATTGTAAAATATCTCTTTTACTAACTCTTCCTTCATTACCTGTGCCTGGTATATTTTCAAGTTCGGTTAAACTTATACCTTCACTGTTGGCTATATTTAAAACCAATGGTGAGTAAAATTTATTGTTTCCACCACCTACTTGTTTGGTTGCATTATCAGATGGCAAATAAGGTAATTCATTTTCTATAGTTTGCGTTGGTAAAGGTGCAACAACTTCTTGTACAACGGGGGCAACTGGTGCTGCAACAAAAGTTGCAGGAGCCTCTGTTGTAGTGGTACCACCACCTCCAGTATCTATTCTTGCAATTACAGTACCAATAGGTACAACATCATTTACATTAAATAAAATTTCAGTAATTGTACCAGCATGAGTACTTGGTACTTCACTATCAACCTTATCGGTAGCAATTTCTAAAATTGTTTCGTCTTGCTTTACAGCATCTCCAACCTTTTTGCTCCAGCTTAAAATGGTAGCTTCAATAATACTTTCGCCAAGTTTAGGCATCACCAAATCAACTATTGCCATACAATTATTTTTTTTAGGTAACCAGCTTAAAAATTATTTATTACACACCTGTTGCGTCGCACACTTGTACACTATCACATTAATAAGCAGTTAATTATTTTGGCTGCAAATTAACAAAGTATTGCCAAAGTTTACAAGCAATTAGTTGTGCTTTTAAACTGCAATTACTTCAAACCTTTACTACAAACAGTTTCTAGTAGTAAAAATATATTTTATATAGGTAAAGTTATTAAAGGTTTTTCCACAAAAAGCAGCAAAAAAGCTTTATTCAAATCTTCAAAATTATTTTGTAACCTTATTGGCAAAAGCTATCATATCTAAACCATCATAATTACCACTACTCATTAATACTACATTGCTATTATTATAGTTTTGATTGGATAAAAATTGGTCTAAATCTGCTTTATTATTCAGTACAATTAACCCTTTTTTTCCAAATCCTTCCTCAATAATTTCTTTGGATAAATCAGGCATACGTTTTAACTCTAATGCATGTTTTGAATAATACACTACAGCAATATCAGCATTATCCATTGCATGTTTGTATTCATTCATAAAATCTTTATTCAAACTGCTAAAAGTGTGTAATTCTAAAATAGCAATTAAGGTTTTGTTTTCAAACTGCTGTTTTACTGCATTAATGGTAGCAACTACCTTGCTTGGTGCATGTGCAAAATCTCTATAAACATATATATTATCATTACATGCCAACAATTCTAACCTTTTGGCTGCCCCAGTAAAACTTGCTATAGCTTCTAAAAAATTTTTAGCAGTAATACCTATGGCTTTACAAGCAAAATACGCAGCATATATATTTTGCAAATTATGATTTCCAAATACATTTAAAGCAGTTGTTTCGCCATCTATTGTTATATGTGTTTTACCATTTTGTATAGTAAAACTAGGCACATTGTAGGGTTGATATTGAATATCTTCTCTTTTATTCTTATTAATCAGTTCTTTTAAAACAATATCATTTTCATTATAAATTAATAAGCCATCTTTTTCAATTTTATGAATAAAAATGAGGAACTGTTCTTTATATATTTCAAATGTTGGAAAAACATTAATATGATCCCAGGCAATGCCTGTTAATA